>SDBT01005834.1_pt1 | contig 20599 bp, 15 predicted proteins | sample 2277101 | NCBI WGS metagenome assembly SDBT01 (sample SAMN10404973, study PRJNA504765) | marine sediment metagenome | isolation source: marine sediment core GS10_PC15, 103 cmbsf | place: Arctic Ocean: Southern Knipovich Ridge | collected 2010 | reverse complement strand
TGCACAGAAACGACGACAACTGGACCCTGGAGGAGCAACTGGCCGGAGAGCAAGAGCCCACCCAGGTAGGTTGTGCTCTGAAGGCTCTGGCAATCACACCGATCTTTGCCCTTAGCCCTCAGGCCAAGGGACGCATTGAGCGGCCCTTCGGTGTGCTGCAGGACCGGCTTATAGCAGAGATGCAGCTTTTGGGCATAAAAGAGATCCAAGAGGCTAATAGTTTCCTTAAAGAGGTCTTTATCGAAGACTACAATGGCCGATTTGCGGTAAAGCCCGAGCAGTCTCAAGCAGCCTGGCAAAAGGTACCAAGGGGCCTGGATATAGAAAGAATCATCAGCTTCGGCTATCCGGCCACTGTGGGTAACGACAATGCTGTTAGGCTAGGCGGCTTAATAATAGACATCCCCGAAGGTCCCAACCAAAGAGGATATGCCAAGGCTAAGGTGCAGGTCTATCAACTTTTGGACGGCAGCTGGCGGGTTTACTATAAAGACAAGATCATAGCTAAAACTGAGCCGGCACCACTAAAAGAACCAATCCGGGCTAGGCCTAGAAGGAAATCCAAGGCAAAAGCAGCCACCAATGAAACATGGATTTACTTGGCCTCAGCAACAAAGATAGAACCGACAAAGGGGACATTTTCACGTTGCACTTAAGGGGACATATTGACGTTGCTTAAACAGTCTTCTTGATGGAGTTCAGCGCTGACGGACATATTCAAAAATATTTTTCGCGCTATTTTCATCGCCACACCGACCTCCCCTATCAAGGGAGAGGGAGATTATAGCAACGCTTTCAACATCTTAATCCCCTTTCCCCTTGTGGGAGAGGGTAAGGGTGAGGGGGAAGCAACTTCAACAAGTCCTACTACGGTGTTTCTGGCGGGGCCGTCTTGCTCAGGAGCGACCTCAAGACCACATCGTTGACTCAGCAGGCCGTAAGGACTCTGGTTGGGCAAGAGATAGCAAAGAAAAGACACAGACTCCTGGCCGAGTTCGGGCCCTGTGGCAGCTCTTTTCCAGCTTTCAACAGTCTTGTCCAGTTCACGTGGTCCCTTTTCAATATGCTGTCGCAGGTCCTGGCCCCACCGTGCAGTCAGCAGCTCATGAAAGAATGCCTGAAGCTGGTCTTTCCACGGAGGCGCATGTGCAGGCCGTTTTCGGTAGGGGATCTCAAATTTCAACACCTCGACCTTATCTTTCGCAGAATCAACAAGCCGGGCGAGCGCAGAACGAGAATTGGTAAGGAGCACAGGTGTTTGGACAGGATCTTTTTGGAACAGGTGGCTCCAGGCAGCCATCCGCTTTTCGATCAAGAGGTCGCCTTGGTCCTCTGGTCGACCAGGAAACAGTTCTGTGGGCATGTGGTTTTCAGGCTTTTGGTCGTCCGTGCGAAAGAAGGTTTGCAGGGTCTCGTGTTGATGCCTGAATCGGTCTAACTGCTCGCGCAATTCCCACGATTGCCGATCAAAATTGTGTGCAAGGTGCAGAAACGCTTGGATCGAACGATCCCTGTTTTCACCCTCAAAAGAGGATTTGTCGGCAGTGCCTTTGATCTGAGAAGCGATTCTTGGTGCCAGGGGATCTGGAGGGGCAATTTGATTCCCCACCGCCTTCAGGTATTTGAAATCAGCACCCTCATGCATTTGAGCCCAAGACGTGAAGCTATTCAATTGGGCCGCAAGGGCACTTTTGTCGATCATTTCCTCAAAAGGAACTCGAAGATCCAACCGCCCTTGGTCAACCAACGGCTGCAGGCCCTCCAAGGGTGAGCAACCCACCGGGTGATAAAGGACAACCGCGTGGAAACACTCACACAGTGTTTCCGCCAGGGGTGGAGTTATGAAAGTAAATGGAAAGTAGACAGCCGACACAGGGGGGATTGTTGATTGCATAAACCTCAATCCTAGACTTTCTTGTCCTTTACTTCCACACCCATCCCAGCCAGGCGTTCCCTTAGCTGGTCAGCCAGAGTCCAGTCTTTGCTGTGCCTTGCTTGTTCGCGCTGGCGAATCAGGTCTTCTGCGTCGGCATCCAGCTTGGGCTCCTCAAAGTGAAAGATATTCAAAACCTCATTGATCCGTTTGAAGGCGTCCTTGATGCGTGCCGCGCCCGCTTGATCCACATCCTTACTGGTGACTAGGCCGTTGACACGTCTTACGATTCGGAAAACAGCTGCCATGGCAGCTGACATGTTCAGGTCGTCATCCATGGCATCGGTAAAACCTGCCTTGATATCGTAAAGGAGCTGGTCAAGCTCGGGATAAGCACTTCCGTCGTCTACGCCATGCAGCAGCGCCACACACTCGTCGAGCCGCCGGATAGCAGCTTTTGCCTGATCAAGTGCCTCAAGTGAAAAGTCCAGAGGTTTGGCATAATGGTGGGAAAGTAGCCAGTATCGAATCTCCCGGCCACTGTGTCCTTGCTCCAACAGATCTCGGACATATGGCATGTCAGGGCCTGGCTGAACTTTCTTGCCCCCGGACAGCACGACCTCGCAGTGCATCCAGCAACGTGCCAGAGGTTTGCCGGTCAACGCACTGCTCAGGGCTATTACATTTTCATTGTGAGGAAAAACAAGATCGCTGCTGCTAGTGTACAGGTCAAAAGTCTCCCCGAGGTATTTCATGGCCATTGCAGCGCACTCGATGTGCCAGCTCGGCCTTACGGTGCCCCAGTCGGTTTTCGTGAAAATCCCACGCTTTAGTTCAGAAAGCTTGGCTCGCTTAAAAAGGGTGAAATCCCTCGGGTTGTCTTTCTCATACTCGTCCAGGTCCACAGTGGCGCCGAGCCTGATTTTGTCAAGATCAACGCCGGAGAGTTTTCCGTAGTCCGGGAACCTGGAAATATCAAAATAAACAGATTGAAGCTTTTCGTAAGCAAATCCTTTTTCCAGAAGCCGCGCAGTCAGTGACACCATGTCGTCAGTGTGTTCACTTGCCCTGGGGTACTTTGTGGCAGGTTTTGCGTTCAGGGTTTTCATGTCATCGAAGAAGGCCCGAAGGTACTGATCGGTAAAGGGCTTGAGTTCCATGCCGGCCTTCTCAGATGCCTGGATTGTTTTGTCGTCGATGTCAGTTATGTTTACAATGTGGGTGACCGCATATCCCTTGTACTCAAGATAGCGCTTGACGAGGTCTGCCACGACAAAACGACGACATTCTCCTATGTGTGTGCGATCATGGACCGTGGGGCCGCAGGAGTACATGGACACGGTGCCGGGGCGGATGGGCTCAAAGGATTCCTTGGTGCGGGTGAGCGTATTGTAAAACTTGAGATTCGTTTCCTCGCGTACGGCAAAGAGCGGCGTGCTCAAGTAACGCTCTCCGCCGTCCGGAAGTATCACAACAATCACGCCTTCTGACATGGATTCTACTTCTTGCCGTGCAATGGCCATGGCGGCGCCTGAACTCATACCAACAAGGAGCCCTTCCTCCCGGGCGAGCCGTCGGGCCATGTCATAAGCCACCTCATCATCCACGTTCACCTTCTTGTCAAGGCGCTTCTTTTCAAATATCTCAGGCCGATAAGACTCCTTCATATTCTTCAGACCCTGGATTTTGTGGCCCAGATAGGGTTCAACGCCCACAATCTGGATGTCAGGGTCAAATTCCTTTAAGCGCCTTGACATACCCATGAGTGTCCCTGTGGTCCCCATGGTCGCCACAAGCATGGTGACCTTGCCCTGAGTCTGTTCCCAGATCTCCACGGCCGTGCCCTCATAGTGGGCCCGCCAGTTGGCCTCGTTGTTGAACTGATCGGTGATGAAATAGGTTCCAGGGTGTTCGCGGGCCAGCCGGTAGGCCTCCTCTATAGCACCGTCTGTTCCAAGATGCCCGGGTGTAAGGCGAATCTCAGCCCCCAAGGCCTGCAGGATTTTGCGACGTTCCACGCTGGCAGCTTCAGACATGGCAAGCAGAAGCCGGTAATCTTTTACCGCACACACCAGGGCCAGCCCAATACCAGTGTTGCCGCTGGTGGCTTCCAGCACGACCTTGTCGTGGGTCAATTCCCCAGACGTCTCTGCTGCTTCGATCATGGCTTTAGCGATGCGATCCTTGACCGAACCACCCAGGTTGAAACATTCGAGCTTGGCCAAGAGGGTGACCTTGGGGTTCGGATTGAGCCTCTTGATCTCAACCAGCGGTGTATGGCCTATGGTGTCCAGAATGGAGTACATCAGTCACCCATTTCCGATCGTATCTTTTTCGCCACTTCATTAATCTTTTCCATATCCCCTGCCATGGGCTCCCACTTGCAGATTGTCAACCCGTCGCCAGACCACCGGGGAACTATGTGGACATGAAGATGCGGCACAATTTGATTAGCGGCCTTGCCATTGAGCTGCATGAGATTAATGCCTTCTGGATCAAGGGTCTTTTTCACGGCTGCGGCCAGCTTGTGTGTCGCAGCCGTGACCGCCGCGAAATCAGCCTCTGTTATTTCATGGATGTCAGCTGCATGGGCCTTGGGAACAACCAGAATGTGGCCGTCACTGAGAGGGTTGATATCCATAAAGGCAAAAACTCTGTCATCCTCATACACCTTTGTCGAGGGAATCTCACTGTTGACGATCTTACAGAAAATGCAATCCATAGCCGACCTCCTTATTTCAGAAATGTGGACGCGATGAAGCGTCCATTTCTATTAGAAAAGTAATGAATCTGCGTCAAGAGAAGTTTAAGGCTCGTTAGCTGTCGGTCATTTGTCATCGGTTATTTGTGTGATGCCTGATAAAGATACAAACGAGATTGGTATATCCCGCATCCAGCATTGCCCCCTCTGCCTCTGTGGGGATCAAAAACGGTTAGGAACAAATAGCAGCCTTTGCGCCACTTGTCCACTGCCCCGCCCCCTCTCTGTGATTATATCTTCTTTCCTACCGGAAAACCACCTCGCCCCTGAGTGCGCACCAGGCACGGCTTTACGACGAATTTTATAATTTTATGGACGTCCCCCCTTGCCTGCTGCCACAGTCAAAAGCCTGACAGATCAAATGGTTAAATGGCCAAATCATCCAAGCTCACAGGCCTGGCTGGGGCAACAAAACAACCCGAATTGTTTGGGATTTTCAGAAATTGAGTCTAGATGACTTTTCGGCATGAGTTCTGCATAAACCCAACGCGGAATAGTCTGCCGCCCCAATATCCATGCCTTTGAAATGACTGGAGATGATGGCGGTTGACGGTTGATTCGTCGAAAAAGGTCAAAAAGCGGCTCGATTTCAGCATTTAACGTAAGGTTTTTACATGAAATACCGATAGGAGAGTCAGTCAGGTGCATCTGGAACAAACGTACTGGATGCTGGTCTGCGTCAACTTTTGGCCGGCCTGTATCCGGCTGTAGCGCGGGATTTTTGGTGGGAAAGAAATGCAGACTGATCCAGCGAGGAGTCTCAGTTTATGTATCTAGATTATTGGGGGTTGGCAAAGCTGCCGTTTGAAAACGTGCCTGATCCGCATTTTTTCTATCTGTCCAAACCTCACGAGGAGGGTTTGATGCGCCTGTTGTACGCCCTTGAAATGAGGAAGGGCTGCGCCCTGCTGTCCGGAGAAATCGGCTGTGGTAAGACCAGTCTGAGCAGGGTCTTTATGAAAAAGATGTCCAATGAAAAATATGATGTCGCTGTAATATCAAATCCGTGTGTTGATCCAAAGGAGTTCTTGCAGGATGTGTCGTACAAGTTGCGACTTCCCAATGTTCCGGACAGCAAGGTGGAAATTCTCCGGATCCTGAATGACAGGCTGGAAGAAAACATGAGGGCAAACAAGGACACGGTGTTGATAGTGGACGAAGCACAACTGCTGACCGAACGGACCTTGGAAGAAATCAGACTCCTTCTTAATTTTCAGTTGTCCAATCGCTTCTTGATCACAATCTTTCTCCTGGGGCAACCAGAAGTAATCGACAAAATCAAAAGGATCAAACAACTGGAACAGAGGATAGGTATCAGGTATTTCCTGAGACCGTTCAATATCGAGGAAACCCAGATCTACATTCTGTTCCGACAGAAAAGGGCCGGCGGCACAAAGAACTTGTTTTCACGAGAAGCCATTGAATTGGTCTATGAGCATTCCAATGGAATGCCCAGAAGTATAAACAACCTGTGTGACCTGGCCCTCCTGGTTGGCTTTGGTGAGAAAAAGAAAATGATCTCTTCAGAAATCATAAAGGATATCATAGACGATGGTGCGGTTTTCTAGCATCCTCAGAAACAAAGCCGAAAAGACGGGCAGGACTTCGTCGTCCAAGAAGAAGGCCCAGATCCGAGAACTGCGGATGAGTGATCTGCAGGTGCCGGATATGGACGACATAATGGAGAGCTCTGCAGAGGACACAGAGGAGTTTTCTGACGCTTTCTTGGCCGACAGGTACACCGAGAAGGTCAGAGAGCACTTTAACGAACTTGTAAAAAAAGCCAAAGATATCCGCGAAAAAGTGAAGAACAACCAGGAGATAACACACTCCCCGGTTCTTTCTGTACTTCACGGTGTCATAGATGATGATCTTGTTGATCAACTCTATGAATACGCCCTGTTGATCCCTTATCACAAGGGGCTGCCATCGCACAGCGTTTCAGTCACCCTTGCCTGTTTGAAGGTGGGCGGGGGGATGGGATATGACATTGAAAAGCTCTTGAAATTGGGGCTCGCGGCCTTTCTCGAAAACGTTGGAATGTATCAGATGCCTGATCACATCGTGGGAAAACAGGGGAAACTCACTGCCAAGGACATCGCCGTAATCGGGAAGCACCCCGAGAACAGCGCTGAAATTCTTCGTCGGCTGCCTGAGGCATTTCAATGGCTGGCAGACGTGGCCATACAGGTCCACGAAAGATGGGATGGCTCGGGTTATCCCAAGGGGCTGAAAGGGGACCAGATCTCTGAGTTTGCCTCCATAATAGGGCTCATAGATACTTATATCGCCATGACCCGCAACAGGCCTCATCGCACAAAGTATGTGCAGACCGAAGCCGTAAAAGCCATCATAGAGCTAGGTCAAGGGAAATTTGCTCCCAGGGTCTTCAAGGAGTTTTTGGATCAGATCTCCCTGTTTCCCGTTAACACCCGCGTAAGACTGAATAACCAAGCCATTGGACGAGTACTGTCTACCGACAAGGCCCAACCCCTTCGGCCGACTATTGAGCTTTTTTATGACGGGCTGGGGGAAAAGTTGAAAAAACCAAAGATAATTCGTTTGTCCAAGAATCCTTTACTCCATATTGTGGGGGCAGTTGATGATAAAGAACTTCCTTGAACAGATTCCAATCAGACCTTTGCTGTTGACTCTGGCCCTGCTGACACCATTGGTGATTCAGTCGTGTTACTCTTCCACAGCTGTGATGGGGACGCCTGTGACAGATTTTCTGCCTACCCCTGATGAGACTGCAGCCAAACGGGCCGTGCGAGAAGCAGACCGGCAAGATATCGAACGGATGAGCACGGTAGAGAAAAACAAGGTCTTCTTGGAAACTGATGGCGTTGCCGAATATCGTGTGGGCCCCCTGGATGTACTGGAAATTAATTCGCGGGTCGGGGACAAGGTCACCACTACAAAGGTGACTGTAGATAACAGAGGCCGGATCTCCTACTCCTTCATAGACGACCTTGACGTGATCGGCCTAACACCCAGCCAACTGGATGATAAACTGACCAAAAGATTGTCTGGTTACATAAGAACCCCAAGGATTGATGTCTTCCTGAAGGAATTCAATAGCAAGAGTGCCTTTGTGATGGGAGAGCTTTCCTCTGTCAGAGGGCAGGGCTCCCTGCAAAAGGCTGCAAGCGGGAAAATTTACCTGAAAGGAAAGACCACCCTGATGAGTCTTATGGCCTTGGCCGGCGGTTATACAGTTGATGCCGACATAAAGAACCTAAAGCTCATTAGGGGCGGGAAAACCTATGTGGTCAACCTCTACGATATCATACAAAAGGGTGATGAGAGTCTGAATGTCATTATTGATGATCAGGATGTGGTAGATGTTCCGGAGCTGCCTAAGTTCGGTGAACGGGTGTATGTGATGGGAGAGGTAAACAGGCAGGGAGTCTACGAGCTCAAAAACGCCAGGGATCTGCTGGCTGCGGTTTCTTTGGCGGGAAGCTTTACGTCTTTGGCTAAGGAGGAAAATACGCTTATTGTAAGGGCATATGAACCCGGAGAAAAGCCTTTGGTCATGATGGCAGATATGAATGCCTTGCTGAGACAGGCGGATCTAGCCCAGAACGTTTCGCTTCAAGATGGAGACCTCGTGTATGTACCGCGGATGTTGATAGGAGACATCAATGAGTGGATTTCCAATACGATCCCATTGTTGGAATTCTTCTTCTATCCGTCAAAATATGATGCGGCCTATTTTCGTGACAGACAGCTGCAATTCAAATAAAGAGAAAGAGGTTTAGTTTTGCCGCAATACGATATGAATCTTCGCGAATACTGGCGTATTCTTCATAAGCGAAAGACTTCTGTTCTCCTGACCGCCATTATCCTGGGGACCTTCAGCACCATTTTTGCAGTCATGAGGGCTCCTGTACCGCTCTACACTTCAACCTGCACCATAAAGTTCCAAAGAGATACCACTGTTGAAGGTGTCTATGCCAGAACCATCTCGTGGTATGACAAGACAGATGTCGAGACCATGATGTCACTTCTCAAGAGCTATTCTGTAATACTGGAGGCGGCCAAGAGGCTGGGGAAAGTCCCTGATGGGACTTCAACACAGGACTTGTCATTGAGGCCAGACATCGTTGAAACAATCACTGATCTCCAATCAAAAGTGGAGGTCTCACAAGAGGAATTCACCAACATCATAAATATAAAGGTCATTGATACCGACCCTTCCTTTGCTCAGGATCTGGCCAACAAGATAGCATTGACCTATAAGGAGATACATACTGCAGAGCAAAACAGACGGGCCAAAGAGGCCTTGGAATACATAGCCCAGCAGCTGCAGGCGGCCCGGCAGAACCTGCGCGAATCAGAGGACGAGTTCAGCAAGTTTGAACGGAAGAACCAACTGGTTTCTATTGATCTTCAAAGTGAAAGTTTGTTGTCGATGGCAAGAGAAATCAGAGATGAGACACGAAAGCTCGGCGAGGCAAAAGGTGAACTCGATGAAGTAGTAGCAAAACTTCAGGGATTCATACAGAATCCGTCAGGTTCAGGCAAGGAGTTCTATGCGCACTCAGACTACGCGACAAAGGGGTATCAGGATGCCAATGGCACTCTGGTAAAGCTCTTGCTCAGAAGAGATTCATTGCTGAAAGATTTTACTGCGAAACATCCCGAAATCATAGCAATGAAGAGGGAGATAATTGAGGTTGCTCGCCGAATGATGATCATAGCGGGGCTGCAGATTGACAGCGTAGATAAAAGGCGGGCAGACCTGGAAAAAAGACTGGCTGAGGTTAACAGAAAAACCGATGAGTTGATGGAAAAAAGACTGGAGTATAACCGCCTGAGGAGAAAGGTTGATTCATATAACGATATGGTAGCCCTTCTTGAGCAAAAGAATCAGGAGGCATCAATCAGAATGGCGGAAAGGCCTGAGGAAGTCACCATGGTCAAACCCGCTCTTTTGCCCAGGACCCCCATTAATCCTCCGAAGACAGTGGCTACAGGAGCCATTGGCATACTCATGGGTTTGATCCTTGGGCTGGTATTAGGTTTTGTCCTTGAGACCTTTGATACGTCTCTTGCCGCAATTGAAGATGTAGAGGAGACTCTGGGCACCCAAGTTCTGGGAATTGTTCTTCACGGAGATGTCAAGAGCATTGAAGAGGCCGTAAAGGAGAAGGGTGAGACAGAAGGGGGGCAGGCTGAGACCGAAATGTCGCCTTTCCGGCGAAGCATGCAGCTGGTGTCTCATTTTGCCCCGCAGTCTGTGCTGGCAGAAAGCTTTCGGGCCCTTAGGACGAACGTACAGTTTCGGGGTGTGGAGAAGAAGATAAAGACCCTAACTATTACGAGCACGTCCCCGCAGGAAGGCAAAACAACGATTTCCTGCAATCTTGCTATAGCCATGGCTCAGGCTGGCAGAAAGACACTGCTTGTGGAGTCTGATTTTAGAAAGCCCGGAATATCAAAAGGGTTTGGGATTGAGATCAGCCCCGGCCTTACTGATGTCATCCTGGGAAATTACTCGTTTGGGGATGTAGTAAAGACCGTGACGGATATCATCGTCGGAAAAATGAACGTGGATGATGTGATGTTCACACCAGGACTTGACAACCTCCATATCGTCACAAGTGGCACCATGCCCCCCAACCCGGCCGAACTGATCGGGTCAAACCAGCTGGCAGAATTCGTTGAGGGGGTAAAGAGGGACTACAACGTGGTGATCTTTGACGCCCCACCTGTCCTTTCCGCAGCTGATGCGGCAATATTGGGAAGCAAGTCGGATGCTGTGCTTCTCATCTATCGAGTGGGCAGCGTATCAAAGGGGCTGCTGAAAAGATCAGCGGTTCAGTTAACACAGGCAAAGTGTAACATAATAGGGGTGGTCTTAAACGACATGAAGGCATCCGTGAGTCCTGATTTTCAAGGGTTTAAGTACTATCAATACTATTATTCTTATACAGAAAAGGCTGAGGAGGAGAAGAAAGGGAGGTGGAAAAGCCTTTTGCCCAAGATCGGCAAAAGGAGGCCCAAAAAGAAACCCGCAAAGAAGAAAATGGAGAGTCTAATGACCAGCATCCCATCGAGACACACAAGAGCAAAGAGGACGGGAGCTTCTTCAAAGCTCATACTGCCAATCCTTGCTGCCGGCCTATTGACTGGTGGGTTGCTATGGCAAAATGGTGTCCTGTCTGTTGACACAAACCCATCGGGCCAACAAGATGTGTTTGAAGCGGATGATAAGACGGCTTCGCCGGAGAAACAGCCCCAACCTCATGTGAGACGGGTTATACCAGCTGCTGATTCAGTCGTAACCGTTGCCGCGATTCCGGACAAAGCTTCAAGCACAGAGACTTTAAGCGAGACAAAGACCGTGCTATTTGTGAAACAAGCTGGGCTGGCGCCTGATCCGGCAAAGGCGAAGCGCTCGCCCACTGGCCGTGCATCAAGCGAACAATCTTTACCTGAGACAAGGCCACTGCCAAATGTGAAAGGGGCCACATCGGTACCTGATTCGCCTAAGGCGAAGCGCTCGTCCCTTGAGGCAGATGCAAGTGCCGACAGGAGCCTTTCCAATGCCGTGGCTTATGCCACCCCCCACAAAAGATATCCCTACACTCTGCGCGTAGCTTCTTTTAGGCGCTTCAGAGATGTCGGGCAGGAAATGAATGCACTCAAGGACAAGGGGTTGTCACCTTACTGGACGCATATGGACATGGGGAAAAAGGGGAAATGGGTTGGCGTGTTTGTGGGGCACTTCGTGACTTCAGGTAAAGGCATTGAGTTCAGACGAAGACATGGACTCGAGGGAAGCATTGTCTCAAAAACACCTCATACCGTTGAGATAGGAACAGACTGGTCAGAGAAAGTGATGAAGCATAATACTCCTGCCCCAAGAAGAATGGGAGGCTCACCTTACTTCATTGAGAAAGCTAAGGGAGGTCAACGGCTTCTAATCGGGGCCTTTAGGACGCAAGGGGCCGCTCGTGAATTAGCCCAAAGGCTAAGGGAGACCGGTATAGACTGCACGGCGGTTCTTAGATAAGGCAGGACAATGCAGATGAAGAAGACGTCCGGCCAAACAACGATTCAATTTCTCGTTCCACTCATATTCCTGCTGCTTCTCACCTTTTCTTTTGCCTACATGATGCCCAGCTTATCAACCACCCAATTACTCGCAGTTGGGGGAGGCATCATTCTGTTTGTCATCTGCTTAGCCAGCACTCAAGCTGCCCTCTACGTGTTGATCTTTTCGATGCTGCTCAGTCCGGAATTTGTTGTTGGGACTACGCAAGGCGCTTCATTGGGGAGGGGTGTGACTCTGAGGGTTGACGATTTTGTGCTGCTCATTGTCGCCTTCACTTGGGTGGCAAAGATGGCTATCCACAAAGAACTGGGCCTTTTTTTGAAAACCCCTCTTAACAAGACCATAGCTTATTATATCATAATCTGCCTGACCTCCACCTTGTTGGGAGCCATGTTTGGACGGGTCGAGCTCAAAACAGGTTTTTTTTTCGTGCTCAAGTACTTTCAGTACGTACTCATCTATTTCATGGTGACAAATTACCTGAAAGAAAAGAGGCAGATACAAAACTATCTCTGGGCCATGCTTATTACGTGCGCTCTTGTCTCCATCATCGGAATAGCCCAGATTCCGGAAGGCGGTAGGGTCTCTGCCCCTTTTGAGGGGAGGGTGGGAGAGCCAAACACCTTTGGGGGGTATCTGGTCTTTATGATCTGCATCGCTACAGGCCTACTTCTGAGTAGTGCCTCATTGCGAGCTCAGATCTTATACGGAATGCTGATACTCCTGTTTACGGTACCGTTTCTCTATACCCAGTCCAGGACTTCCTATCTCGCCTTGATTCCAGCCGTGCTGTCCTTTGTGTGGTTATCTGACAAAAGAAAGTGGGTTTTGCTGACACTCGTTTTTTTGGGCCTTCTTGTTCCCTTTATTGTCCCTAAGCTTGCAAAGGAGAGGGTGGCCTATACCTTCGGAGGTAAGGATCGGGCCTATGTTAGGGAACTGGGAGTTGAGGTGGATACCTCAACGTATGCCCGGTTGAAGAGCTGGCGAAACGTTTCCAGAGATTGGGTCAAGCATCCCATCTTTGGTTTTGGAGTAACAGGGTACACGTTTCTTGACGCACAGTATCCCAGGGTCCTTATTGAAACAGGCCTACTTGGGGTGATTCTTTTCTTTGTGTTGTTATGGAGGATATTACAACAAGCATACGATGTCTTTAGAAAAAGCCCTCAACCCTTTGAAAAGGGCCTTTGCATGGGCTTTTTGGCCGGATTCATCGGGCTTTTGGCTCACGGCATAGGAGCAAATACCTTTATCATTGTACGTATAATGGAACCTTTCTGGTTCGTTTTGGCTATGGTGATCGTGATACCGTACCTTGGATCAGAATCATCTGGAGAGCAACGTGTACAGGGCCTTGGAAAGAAGAACATAGACTAGATGGTCAAGAAAATAGGAGATTGTTTACAGATACGCACCGAGACCGAGATCTCATTCAAAAGGGCTGGTTATGGCGGAGTGCGGTTCTTAATTTCACTTGGGGTATCCCCCCACCCAAAGCCTTGATGCTTTCAAAGAGCAACCGTCCAGTCAACTGGCTGGCAGAGATTCAACAAACGCTGATAATGAAGAGCCAGAAAACATAGGACCTTTGTCGAGGTCGTGCTAGTGGCGGTACCCGGTCCTCAAGAGCCAGAGATAGTTCAAAGACGAGGATATCCGCCCACTATTTCAAAAAACAATGAATATCAATAACTTAGAAAGGATCTTTTCGGATCCAGAGAGGGCGGAGCCTGTCATCGTCACAAGGGCCGTCCCGTTCCTTGTCCTCTGTCACTGTATGCGATCAACACCATCAAGTACTACCCAAATTCGAGGAAGTGTCCAAGGGAATCCTTCAACGCCATGAAAATTGTTACCGTAGTGGGAGCCCGGCCACAGTTCATCAAAGCGGCAGTTGTTTCGTCCGCCATCAGAAAATACAATGAAAGCCTTCCGTCTCCGACATCAAACCTCACCGAGGTAATCGTTCATACCGGCCAGCACTTCCATACTAATATGTCGGAAGTCTTTTTCAAGGAACTGGAAATTCCAAAACCAGATTACAACTTGGGCGTCAACAGCGTCACCCATGGGGCCATGACAGGCCGAGCGCTGGAGAGAATCGAAGAAGTCCTTCTTAAAGAAAAGCCTGACTGGGTATTGGTCTATGGTGATACCAATTCCACCCTAGCTGGGGCCTTAGCTGCCGCAAAGCTTCACATTCCATTGGCACATGTGGAAGCAGGGCTGCGCTCCTTTAACATGCGGATGCCAGAGGAGATTAATCGTATTCTTACAGACCGGGTCAGCAACCTTCTTCTCTGTCCCACTGAAACAGCCGCTGAGAACTTGCAGAAAGAGGGGCTTAACAATGTTGCCAATAATGGAAAACTCATTGATGAATCTAAGAATTTCAAATTCTTTCCTCATAGCCCCTCACTGATAGCCAATGTTGGCGATGTAATGTATGACTCCACTCTCATCAATCTTAAGCGGGCAGAAGAAACTTCAACTATTCTGAATGACCTTGGTTTGATGAATGGGAACAAAATCAAGCCATTCAATCTCGCAACGGTTCACCGGGCAGAAAATACTGATGATACGGAGAGGTTGAAAGAAATCTTTGAAGCTCTCAAGCAGTTGAGTAAACAGGTTGTCATAGTCTTGCCTCTGCATCCAAGAACAAGGAGGAGTATAGAGTCCTTGAACCCTTCGCTGTTAACCCCCAGCCCTACACTGAGAATTATTGACCCGATCTCGTATATGGATAACACGCTATTGGAAAAGTATACGCAAGTTATTTTGACAGATTCCGGGGGGATGCAAAAAGAGGCATATTTCTTGAAAACTCCTTGTATTACTTTGAGGGATGAGACGGAGTGGGTTGAATTGGTGAATATAGGCGTGAATATAGTTGCAGGAGCAGACAAGGACAGTATCCTGAGAGCTTCTGAAGTCGTTAAGGACAAGGAACTAGATTTTTCCCAGAACTTTTTTGGGAACGGCACGGCGGGTCAAAGAATTGTAGATCTAATATTGAACTTGTCAATGTAATCAATGCTTAGCCGTTTCCCCTTGACGAGGTAAGATTGTGTCAAGTGCTTCATCCAGCTTTTTCGCAAATGTCCTAAAACTTATCAGTGGCAGTGCATTCGCCCAAGGCCTCGGGATACTCGTAGCGCCAATAGTGACTCGGCTATTTGCGCCTGAGGCATTTGGCATTGCAGCGCTATTTACTTCTATTGCTGCAATTCTGAGTGTGGTTGCCTGTCTTCGATATGAGCTTTCCATCATGCTTCCGGAAACCGATGAAGATGCAGCTAATCTTCTTGGGGTGAGTCTCTGTTTCGGTCTGATCGTCACAGTCCTGAGTGCTTGTGTAACATTCTTTGCTAAAGGACAGATTGCGAGTCTGCTGAACGCGCCTGAACTGGAAAAATATCTCTGGTTAGTTCCCATAGTGGTATTGACGAGCGGAGTATCTTTGTCACTGAACTATTGGAATTCTCGCACCAAACACTTTGGGCGCCTTTCTATTGCGAGGGTTGTTTCATCAACAGTCACGCAGACCACAAAATTGGGACTTGGTTTTTCTGGGCATGTCAGTGGTGGCGCGCTCATCAGTACCGGCATTTTAGGCGGCCTTGTTTCTACATCAGTGTTAGGTAGCCAGATATGGCGGGATGACAACAAGCTTCTCAAAGCAGCCATTCGGTGGAAGAGGATGATAGCCGGGCTGAAGCGGCACAAAAAATTTCCCATCTACAGTACTTGGGCGATTCTTTTAAACAATATATCTGTACAGTTGCCTGTTTGGATTTTAGCCGCGTTTTTTTCACCAACTGTAGTAGGCTTCTATGCTCTTACTAGAACGGTGATAGGGGTACCTCTCAGTCTTATAGGAGGTTCCTTTTCACAGGTATTCTATCAAAAAGCATCGGAAGCTAATAAACGATCTAATGATTTGCCAAAAGTAGCTGAGGGTATTTTTGTAAATTTGGTATCAATAGGAATTCCTCCTTCGTTATTCTTGATGATTATTGGCAAGGATCTTTTTATATTAGTATTTGGGGATACTTGGGCGGAGGCAGGCGTGTATATACAGATTCTTAGCCCATGGCTATTGTTTGCGTTAATAACTTCAAGTATGAATGTTTTATTTAACGTTATTGAGAGGCAGGATGCTTTTTTGATGTTTAATATCATTCTTTGCGTCACGAGAGCTGTCATTATGACTATAGGTGGCCTTACAGGAGAACCAAGGCTTGTTATATTATTTTTCACCGCAACAAGTTTATTGATAACTTGTTGCTTGTGTTTCTGGCTTTTTTCAAGAGTTGGTGTGCCATTAATGCCTGTTTTATTTTCTGTTGGAAAATGTTTTGCATATTGTTTGCCCGTTTTAGCCATAACCGCTTTGGCAAAATGGGGATTAGGGTTAAAATCTATATGGGTTTGTTTACTGGGCTGTTTTGGAATACTTTCATGTTATGCTATTATGTTAAAGGAAGACAAAAAATTGCAAAAGCATATACAACTTTTATTACGGCAGTTTGGTTCTGTGAGGTTGTTCTGTTTCGGACATACAGACAAATCATAAACCAAAACAATTCATTTACGGATTTTAGCACCTAATTTTAGTAACTAAACATACAATGCAAAAGTCTCAGGAACTCAAAGGATAGCGCGTGAAAAAAATATTTATAGGCGGCTTAACTTCATGTGCTCTTGGCGGCATGGAAGTCCATAATCTAGGCAATTACATTATAATGGAGCCGTTTATTTTCTATTTAAAAAAATACTTCCGCGATGTTGTAATTCACACATCCATTCAGATGTCGGATCAGTTTTGCGAAAAATACGGCATCACTTCGCTGAGAGATGAACGGTTTTGGACGTATGGAAACCGAACAGCATATGAAACATCCAAGGATATAATTAGGGTTGCTGTCTGGAAAATAGTGAAGACACTATTTAGCAAGGACTGCGATTTTATATTAAATAGCCCTTTATTGATAGAGCTAAAAAAAGCTAATCTCGTTATCGATTTTAGCGGTGATATTTTCGGAGATAATGCAAGCTATAGGCAATTTCTTGAAGACTGTGCAGAAATTGTTATAGCAAAACTTCTTGGAAAACCTGTGGCCATGTTAATAGGCTCTCCTGGTCCATTTAAAAAGAAATGGCGTCAAATTCTTGGTAGATTCATACTAAATAGTGTTGATTTAATTACGAACAGGGAACCCATAAGCACGGAACTTATGAGAAAATACGGGGTTTCAAACCCCAATATGTTCTCCACTGCTTGTCCGGGTTTTCTATTTAAAACACCGGATAAAAATGAAGCTGTATCCATCTTGAAAAATGAAGGGCTTGTTTTTGACGATAATAAGCCTTTAATAGGGCTAATTATATGCGGATGGAACATGCCTATAGCTCCGTACAGTAAATTACCAAGGGAAAATTGGGAGTTGAAGCCCTTCGTAGATCTAATAAAATATCTTGTGATAACATTAAATGCACGTGTGTTACTTTTCGCGCATCAGAATAGAACTGATAACCAAGGCAACTTGATACGGGGTAATGACCATTCGATTATTGATCAGATATATGGTCTTATAATTGACAGTGAGGTTGAAAAAAATGTTTTGAGACTGAAGGGACTTTATAACGCAAGAGAGAGTAAGGGAATTATTAGCCAATGTGACATGCTCATAAGCGGGCGCATACATGGGGCTGTCAGTGGATTGTCTCAATGCATTCCCACCGTTATCCTTGATTATGGACACGAACCGAAAGCTCATAAGCTCAAGGGATTTGCTTTAAATGTTGGATCGGAAAAATATGTTGCGAATCCGTCAAATTCGCAGGATATGATAGCTAAAGTATCTGAAGTCTGGGAAAATAGAGATGATATTCATAGGTTTCTTTGTAAGCGCATTCCAGAAGTACAGGGACTCGCTTTATCAAATTTTAGCATGCTCCGCCCGTTCGTTTACAATGAACAATCGAAATTTTCTAACAACGATGAAATTCGCTAAAAGACTTTATAAATTCGTATGTAAAAGATTTTACGTTAATGAAACTCTCCTTCTCTTCACTGATAATAAATACAATGAAGTGATTTCACTTGCTATTATCAAATATGCAACCGAGTCTAACTTATCAGATATTCTTACATTCCAGAATCAACGATATATTGATATGTTTAAAAAATTTTTAGCTATTGGAGACTGTGGCTATTTTGCCTATGTTGATGGGCGGTGTGTTCATCGTTCCTGGGTTAAACATACATCTCAAACTGTAAATCTGCACTGGGCTTTGTCAATGGAACTAAAAAGAAACGAAGCGTTTATTCATTTTTGTGAAACTGCTCCATCTGCGCGAGGCAATAATATCTATCCTGCTGTATTATCACATATTGTCCGTGATTTTAGAGACAAAGCATCAGTTATGATCAGTTGCAATGCAAAGAATAGCGCCTCTATCAGGAGCATAGAAAAAGCCGGTTTCAAAGAGAAAGAGAGAGTTCAGGTGATGATTATAATGGGCATCAAGCGGATAAAGGTCTTAAACTCATAATGATCACCATGGGGGTTTCAGATATTGTGAAGCCTCTTCTTGCATCACATCATAAAGTTGTCGGAATTATTGAATGCGCACCCCGTAATTCCACTAAAAACGAATCTACCAGGCAGCGTTTTTACGATATAGCTAAACGGGTTTATAGCAAACTAAGAAAACAGCCATTACATCTTGAAGATATCGCAAGAGCACGTAAGATTGCTTATTACTATATGAATAATGGAAGCGATGGCAATCTTCAGAAATGGGTGCAGGGGCTTGAGCCTGATCTGATAGTTGTCCATTCCATGTCCCAGCTTTTGAAGGCTAATATCTTTACAATTCCCAGATTTGGTACAATTAATCTACATCCTTCACTATTGCCCAAATACCGTGGACCGAATCCGTGTTTCTGGATGTATTTCAATATGGATTTAAATGGCTATATCCGGGTTTCCCAAACATAAAATAGCCAATTATATTAGGCTGGTATTGAGCTTGCGCAAATTTTATCTTGTACGGATTTATGGTGATATTTGTGCAGGATATTCTGATTTAATAAACCCTGCATGCAACCCGCAGAAAAATCAACCCGTGCTCCGACGAGCTTAGTCTGGGCCCATTCTCGCACGGATTGATTTTTTGCTAGTGTTATTCAATTAATAGTAATTATTGGTTAAATTCTTGTTGGGAAATTCGGATAGACCCATTTAAATCCAGGTGTAACTGTGCATTATATTGATGAAGGAGAAGATACCGGAGATAGTATTTATCAGGAAGCATTCGGCATTTCATTGGGAACAAGGTTTTTAGAATTACGCAAATATGCAATTCAAGAAATTGGTGTCCCATTGCTGATTAAATCCATTGACGCCTTAGCAAACGGAATCGCACCAAGGATAAAGCAACCTGCCAAGAGCCCGACAGAAAGGGCACGAAATATTTCTAAAAACGAAGAAATTATCGCATGGGATGAATGGGGTGTTAAACGTATCTCGCATATTTTAAGAGCTACAAGCCAATGGCTAAACGCCATACCTCAACCGAATGGCGTTTATTCGGGTCAACATTGGCAAATAGAAGAATACGAATCATGCATCATGTATGATTACAAGCCCGGAAGAATTTACAGGGAGGGAAAACGAACTTTTGTTATCTGTCATGACGGGAAAATTTACTTGAAGGTAAAGTTCAATCTACAGCGGTTTTTACGGAATTTTGTGAGATAAGACATGTTACCTAAAGAAAAATACAGGGAACTTTGCGCCGCAGAGCCATCGATACCAATTTTGTCAAAAGGTTGGTGGCTGGATGCAGTATGCGGAAAGGATAACTGGGATGTGGTGATTGTTGAAAATAAGGGGAATGATATTATTGCAGCCATGCCATACTATGCAATCAAGAGCAGATATGGATTTAATAATATTATTATGCCCAAAGTTACCCAGAGTATGGGACCATGGCTTAAGTATCCACCAAATCAGAAGTATGTAAATCGTCTGAGTTTTGAAAAAAATGTTATGAATGCTCTTATTAATGGCTTACCCAAATTTGATACTTTCAGTCAAAACTTTCATTATTCGATAACTAATTGGCTCCCTTTCTATTGGCATGGGTTCAAACAAACAACCAGATATACTTATGTTCTTGAGAACTTAAAAGACTTAGAAGAAGTTGAAAGTCGTTTCAAGGCAAATATGAGGAACAAAATCAGGAAAGCCCAAAAAGTGGTTCGAATTGTAACTGATAAAACGGTAGATACATTTTATAAGGTTAACAAACTTACCTTTGATAGGCAACATATTAGTATTCCTTACTCTTTAGAGTTCTTGAAAAGGCAGGATAAGGCCTTACAAGAGCATAATGCACGAAAGATCTTTTTTGCGGTTGATAACAATGACCGGGTGCATTCTGCTCTTTATATGATTTGGGATTCTATGTCTTCGTATGTACATATGGTGGGAGAAGACACTAATCTGCGTCAAAGTGGTGCAGGGATATTTCTTATCTCAGAAGCATTAAGGTTTACAAGTTGTGAATTGGGACTCGATTGCTTTGATTTTGAAGGAAGCATGATTGAATCAGTCGAAGAAGTTAGACGTTCGTGTGGTGGCGTCCAAAAATCTTATTTCCAAGTAACAAAAGTAAATTCACGATTATTGAAACTTAAAAGCCTAATAAAGCAAGTTACTAGAGCACGATAATGAAAACCATCAACCACCAAAACCTCCTCCAAGGCCGCTATGAAGCGGGGCGACTTCCTAAAGACTTTTCTCCTGACCGAATTGTGCCTGACTTTGCGTTTAACGTGTTGAATCCTCCAGGCCTTGTCTATCGGCCGGTAGTGGATGAA
>SDBT01005833.1_pt1 | contig 20600 bp, 13 predicted proteins | sample 2277101 | NCBI WGS metagenome assembly SDBT01 (sample SAMN10404973, study PRJNA504765) | marine sediment metagenome | isolation source: marine sediment core GS10_PC15, 103 cmbsf | place: Arctic Ocean: Southern Knipovich Ridge | collected 2010 | reverse complement strand
GCTTAACGGTGGTCGGCGAAGACGGCCTGCTTCGCCCCTTACGGGGCTCAAGAATAAGGGGGGACGGACCTGACCCGGGGTTTCACCCCGCGCTAATTCTACGCCGCCCGCTGCCGCGGGCTTGGGATGAGAATGTAATCGCCATCTCGCCACTGACGGACCTAAATCTGCGGAATCCTCCTCCGTTTTCCGTGCTTTCCGTGCTTTCCGTGGTTAAACCTTTCCGTGTCCCGAATACCGAATCTGCGGAAGCTGCGGAAGCTGCGGATAATTCTTCCTGGCTCCTGACTCCTGAACTCTGAATTTAAAAACATCAGACAGGATTAACTGGATATACAGGATTTTTATCCTGTCAATCCTGTTCATCCCGTCAACGTCCTTCCTTCTGACTCCTGGATTGTGAATTCTGAATTCTGAATTCTGTATTCTCCCCTTAATCTGCGGATAAGAGGGCTGGTAAATCTCCGGGGAGTGCTTATAGTACGTTATTCACGGGAGTTTTAGCCGGGAAAACACGGGAGAAACAGCATGAAAGTCTATTCAAGCGTGGCGGCGTTGCTGATACTGCTGGCGGCGATACTTGCGCTCGCGGGGAAAGACGAGAACTACAGTGCGGCGGTGAAGCTGATCAAGTCCAGGAACTATGACGCCGCCAAGATATTGCTGGAATTATCGCTGAAGGAGAATCCGACCTCCATAAAGGTGCTTAATGCCCTTGGCTACATTGCCGAGAAGAAAAGAGACAAGCAGGCAGCCCTTGAGTATTACCGCAAGATTGTCCTGATTCAAAAGGCCAAAGGCGGCAGCAGTAAGACCGCCGACAGGGCCAGACAAGCCGTTGTCCGCCTCAGCCCGGCCTCCGGGTTTCTGCTGGAAAAGTCCGAGGAACTCACGCAGGCGGCGAAGACCACTAAGAACGAGCGAGAGAAAGTGCTGCTGGAACTGGCCGCGAAGGCCCTCCAGGATTCTGCCCTCGGTGAGGCCGAGGTAACAATTCCAAAGAAGCCGAAGAAATCGGGCCCCCGAAACACAGAGCGCGCTCCGACAGGGCGGAATGTACTAACGACAAGACTGTCGGAGGACCTCTGCAAAGGCCTTATCCTTTACTACTCTTTCGATAGGAAAGAAGGTAGAACAGTCACCGATCTCAGTGCAAGCAAGAATAACGGCAAGGTGATCGGCAAAGCCAAATGGACACGGAATGGCAAAAAAGGTGGGGCTATGGCATTCGACGGGCACGGGTACGTTGAGCTGACACAAAACGACACCTACAATTTCATTGACAAGCCATTCAGTATAGCTGTATGGATAAAACCGAGCACTTGGGACCCTCGGGAGACGCAAGCCCCTACGATCCTGGATTTTGAGACTGGTGGATGGAATGGATGGTTCTTAAGATACTATCATCGTAAAGGTGGAATAACTCTGGGAGGTCGTGGCGAATGGCGGATACTGGAGACTTCACCACGGGTGCGCAAATGGAGCCATATTACTGTTACCTATTCTGAGGATGCTGCTATTGTGAGAGGCTATCTCAACGGAGAATCCAGCAAAATAGTCAAGCTAGACCAGAAGCTCACTCCCAGTACGACAAATCATGGTATTGGAAACAACGTTGAAAATCGCCAGCAAGGCTACAAGGGTATTATTGACGAAGTCATGATCTATAATCGGACTTTGTCGGAGGAAGAGGTCAGGAAGCTCTACAAGGCTACGGGTGGCAAGTGATCTTAAGGGTGATCTGAAATTGTATGCGAGTGCGAGCTCTTGAACTTAAGAAAAGGAAGAACCACCATGAAGGCTTTTTTTGGGATTGCGGTGCTGCTGATACTGCTGGCGGCGGCGGTGCCTGTGGTCGGGGCGGCAGATAAGAACTACGACGCGGCGGTGAAGCTGATTAGATCCAGGAACTATGACGCGGCTAAGATATTGCTGAAATTATCGCTGAAAGAGAATCCAACGTCCATAAAGGTGCTTAAGGCGCTGGCCTTCATTGCCGAGAAGAAGAAGAATAAGAGGGAGGCTCTGGACTATTACCGCAAGATTGTGCTGATTCAGAAGGCCAAAGGCGGCAGCAGCAAGACCGCCGATAAGGCCAGGCAAACCATTGTCCGGCTCAGCCCGGCCTCGGGATTGATCCTGCAGAAGTATGAAGAAATAATCGCGAAGGCACAGGCGACTAAGAATGAGGACGAGAAGGCATTGCTTCAACTGTCCGCGAAGATCCTCCAGGCTCTCGCCCTCGGTGAAGTTGAAATAACGATTGCGAAGAAACCGAAGAAAGAAGAGAAAGCCGTGCCCGTGTCGCCACTGAAGCAAAAAAGGAAACCGAGGGGAAGATACACTTCTCTTACGACCCTGGAGCCACTCTTTGCAGAGGTCGGCGCACACGGATATAAAGTCAACCAATACCGCGACGGCCGGAAGCCAATTATCAACGAGAAAGCATGCGGAGAATTTCTTTACACTCACGCAGCTTCAGAAGTTGCTTTCCGTATTCCTGCTACGGCGAGATTCTTCACGGCCACAGGGTGCTCCCTCGCCAGCAAAGAAGGTATCGTTTTTGTGGTCAAACTGGATGATGAGGAGATTTATCGAAGCAAGCGCTTGGAAGAATATCCGCTAAGAGTTGTTGATATCGAAGTGCCGTTAAAGCATACTCGAGAGAAAACGAAAATATTGAAACTGGTGGTAGAGGAAGAGTCAGGTGACATCAACATGAAGCATTCAGCCTGGTGTTTCCCTAGAATATACAAGAGATAGCGTCAAATGCTTTATCGGCGGCGGCGAACTTGATGACGCTTAACACCGATCTTTTGTAGCGCCGGAATCCGTCCGGCGATCTTACGCGAGACAGGGGGTCATTCGACCCCCCAGGGATTCTCGCGCTACAATAGGACTTTCAACGTCGAAGGTTCCCGGGGCTTCGCCCCGCGCTAGCGGAAATCACCCCGCAGAAGCTTCGGAATCGCGGCATGGTAGCCGCTCCCACATTGGGAGGAAATCTGCGGAATCTGCGGAATCTACGGATAATGAGGGCTGGTAAAGCCGCTGGCGTCCTGAGCCCCGGCGGGGCGATTCCCGCTAGCGCAGGGCGAAGCCCTGGGTATGGAGTGCAATAAAATATTCCCCGAGCCCCGGCGGGGCGATTTCAGCCAACAGGGGATTGTTCAACCCCTCCAGGGTTGCGGTTTATTTGCCGATTTACCACGGGTTGCGCTCGCTGGGGCTCGCTTCACCCGCGGCTATTCACGTTCAATCCCGGCGGGATTGCGGAAGGGCTATTCACGTTCAACCCCTTCAGGGTTGGGATTATTTGGCGATTTACCACGGGTTGCGCTCGCTGGGGCTCGCTCCACCCGCGGCTATTCACGTTCAATCCCTGCGGGATTGCGGACAAAATGAACGTCCTGCTCGACGCTCGTTGCACCCGCGGCTATTCACGTTCAATCCGGGCGGGATTGGGGAAAGCAAATTCCGATGGCAGGTGGGATTGAAAAAGGATTCGGGCGTGGCATGTTTTTGGGTAAGCTATGGCGTTGTTATTGGTGCTTAGCGCCGTGCTTATATTTCGATATTCAAGGCCGTTGCGCAGAGCTGCCGGGGAAGCCGCATGAAAGCGAAGAAACAGGGCAAGATTGAAGGCGAGGAGCTTGCGGAGCTTCGTAAGAGTCTGTCGCTGGATACGGGGCAGAAGACGATTTCGGAGTATCTGACGGAGTTGGGGGCGGACGGGGTGCAGCTCGAGGAGGAAGGCGCGGCCGAGGAGAAAGCGCCGGCGGCGGAACTGGCGGCGGAACGGGGTAAGAAGTATGACGTGGGCGAAATGACGGCGCACAGCGGGCTGGGGGCGATTTTCCGGGCCCGGGACCTGAACATCCGCCGTAATGTGGCGATGAAAGTGATGCTGGACCAGGGCGTGAGGAGCGATAAAGCCGCCACGATGCAGTTTATCGAGGAAGCGCAGGTGACCGCGCAACTCGAGCACCCGAACGTTATCCCGGTACATGAACTTGGCGTGGACGCCCGGGGCAACATCTTTTACACGATGAAGCTTGTGCGGGGGGCGCCGCTGGATCAGATTCTGCGAGAGCTCCGGCAAGGGCGCCAGAAGACGGTGAGAAAGTACCCGCTGGCCCGGCTGCTGGGCATTTTCCTGAAGGCTTGTGACGCGGTCGCTTTCGCGCACGCGAACGGCGTTATCCACCGTGACCTGAAGCCCGGCAATATCATGATCGGCGACTTCGGGGAAGTGCTGGTACTCGAGTGGGGCCTGGCCAGGATTCTTGACCTGGACGAAAAGGCCTCCACCACAGCCGCCGGCCAGCCCGGTCGTCTTTCGAGGGAGATAATCGCCTTCCGGCCCAAAGACGCGCGGCTGCGCACGGCGGCCGGGGCCGTGGCGGGTACCGCGGGATACATGGCCCCGGAACAGGCTTTTGGCAAGCTTGAAGAGATTGGCGTACAAGCTGATATCTATTCCTTGGGCGCTATCCTCTACCACATCCTGTGCCTGCACGCGCCGGCCGAAGGCAGCACCGTGAAAGAGGCGCTGAACAAGGCCGCCCGCGGCGAGATCGGGCCGCCGACACAATACAACCTCAAAGGCCGGCGGCCGACGGGCCGTGAACTGCTGAACCGTGAGGCGACGTTTCTGCACCATTGCCCGGACTATTGCGTGCCCGATGCCCTGGCGGCGGTGGCCATGAAAGCCCTGGCGGTGAACAAGGCTGAGCGCTACCAGACCGTGCAGGAACTCCAGAAGGAACTCGAGACTTACCAGCATGGCTTCGCTACGGGGGCGGAAGAAGCCTCGAGTCTCAAATTGTTCTGGCTGCTGACCAAGCGCAATAAAGCGCAGGTGATTTCCTTCGCCGCCGCCTTGGTTCTGGTGGTCACGGTGATTGTCGGATTAAGTCTCCGCCTCGGGGCCCAGGTTCGCGAGGCCGAAATGAGCGCTGCATACGCCCGTGAATCCCGGGAAAAACTTGAAGAAGAAGAACGCAAACGCAGCGAAGTGGCCCGCAACTCTTTCCCCGAGGCGATGAGGCGGGCCCGCGCCGCGATGAAAGAGACGGACTGGCAAGTCGCCCGTAAAGAACTTGACCGTGCGCTTCTGCTGAACGAGAAGCTCCCCGAGCCCTGGTGCATGAAGGGCCTGCTCGCCCTTGGCAAGCACCGGTTCGCCAATGCGGCGAGATATTTCAGCAAGGTACAGGAACTCGACCCCGACGGTCTGGGCCCGGAAACTCAGGCTTATCTCGTGCTCGCCCAGGAGTACGAGGCGCTGGCCAGCCAACAAGTGCTTAGCAAGGAACAAGAAGCAGAGCTGGCAACGAGCTTTAAGAACCTGCCCGCTCTCGCCGGCCACCGGCCAATTCGCCAAGAATAAGAATGAGAAACAAGTAGATCATGGCCAAGAAATCAGAGCCGAACAAGCCAAAAGAAGATGCCGAGGTAAGAAGGCTGCGAAAGTCATTCTTGACGCCGGACGCTGGGACGAAGATGACGATTGCGCGGCTCCAGGCGCAACATAAGTTGGCGGGCGGGGTTCAACTGGACCGGCCCGGGGCCGGCTTGAAGAAGCCGAAAGCCGAGAGCCGCAAGGGGCAGCGGCATTATCAGGTAGGCGGGCTGATCGCCAAAGGTGCTATGGGCGCGGTGTTTGTCGCGCAGGACAACAATACGTGCCGGCACGTGGCCATGAAGCTCATGCTCGAGGACGTGAAAACGCAGGCCGGAAATGTCGCCCGCTTCATCGAGGAGGCGCAGGTGATGGGGCAATTGGACCATCCGAATATTGTCCCGGTCCACGATCTGAGCCTGGACATGGGGGCGAATCCCTACTACACCATGAAACTGGTCCGCGGCGTCACCTTGGAAGAGATTATTGAGGACCTTGTGGATGGCCAAGCGGAGACTCTCGAACAATACCCGCTGAGCCGTTTAATCACCATCTTCCAGAAGGTTTGTGACGCGGTGGCTTTCGCCCACTCCCGGGGCGTAATCCACCGTGACCTGAAACCCGAGAACATCATGGTCGGCGAGTACGGCGAGGTGCAGTTGATGGACTGGGGTCTGACCAAGATTCTGCAAAGCGACGCGCCGCCGCCGAAGAAGGGAACAAAAAGGAGCAAGTCCATGAGCGCCGGCATGGCCGGGGACTGGGTCCGCGAACCGGTCGAATCTCTGCGGGCGAAGGGCGACACCTATAAGACTCTTAAAGGTCAGCAATTAGGCACGCCGCTGTACATGTCGCCGGAACAGGTCCACGGCCAGATGGACGAGCATGACGAACGGTCGGACATTTTCTCGCTGGGCGCGATCCTCTATCACCTGCTGAGCTTGCAGCCGCCGCACATGGCCGAAGACATCAGTGCGGTGCTGGTGAAGGTGATCGGCGAGGACCCCATTGCGCCGGGCCAGCTCTGCGGCGAAGACGGCAAGCCGCTTTTCGTGCCGCACAACCCCGGCGGCCGGATTCCATCGGGACTCTCGGCGGTGGCGATGAAGGCCCTGGCGAAGGATCCTGCCCAACGCTATCAGAGCGTGAAGGAAATGCAGGCTGACATCGAACGTTGGCTCGGCGGCTTTGCGACCCGGGCCGAGGGCGCCGGCGCGCTTAAGCTGATCGGCCTGCTGGCGAATCGGCACAAGGTCGAGACCCGCGTGCTCCTTGGCTGCGGGCTGCTGCTGACGGTGCTGATTTCGGGTTTCCTGATTAGACTGGGCCAGGAAAGACGCCGGGCCTTTGATAAGAAGTACGAGGCGGAGGTGGCCCTTGATAAGTTCAGCAAGGCTCGGCGCAAAACTATCGAGGCCCGCAAGGAGACCGTCAGGGTGTTGCTCGGCAAGGCGAAATACGCCTTGGCCCGGAATAATTGGGAAGGAACGCTGAAGTTCGCCCGGCAAACCCTCGAAGCTGATGGGAGCAACCTCGAGGCGCGAATCCTGCTGGGACGGGTTTCTCTGGCCAATCACGACTTTGTGGGCGCCGCGGCGGCCTTCGACCGGGTGAAGGAGCTTGACCCGGACGACGCCGGCTGGGAAACGAACTCGCTGCGACTCCTGGCCTGGGGCTGCCAGCGGGCAGCGGCAAGGCATGGCGGCATCCTGACCAGAGACGAGATGGAGAACCTGAAATTTGAATTCGAGGAGAACCAGAACGACCTCAAACTGGCCGCGCGCGTCGAGGAAGTCTTTGTCATACTGGCCGACTCGACCAGCGGCAGAATGAACGCCTTGCGCGGGGTCATTGCCAAGGCCAATCCGGCCATCGTGCACCTGCGTTTCCAATATAAAGAAAGCGCCGGGGGCCTGCTCCTCGATCTCAAGAATAACCCTGACTTGACGGATATTCGGGCATTGCGCGGGGTCAAGCTCACCGGATTGGACTTGAGAGGCTCGAAGGTGGCGGATATTTCCGTTCTCAAGGAGCTGCCCCTCACCGAACTCTCCCTGGTCAACACCCCGGTCGCCAGCCTTGGCCCGCTGCGCGGCATGAAACTTCGGCGGCTCGGTCTTTCCGGCACCAAGGTCACCGACCTCAGCGCGTTGCAGGACCTGCCGCTGGAGGAACTGTCGTTGAACGGCCTGGACATTAGCGATATCAGCGTGCTCAGACACATGCCGCTGGAGAGACTTTACCTGCTCAACTGCCGTAAGCTCGAACGCCTGTCGGCGCTCAGGGGCCTGAAACAACTCAAAGAGCTCTGGCTGCCGCCGCACATCAGTGGCATCAGGCTGCTGCGCAAGTTTCCAAAGCTGCGGATTATCGTCACCAGTGCACAGAACAAACGCCAGACTGCCGCGGAATTCTGGGAACAGTATCAGGCCGGCGTCTTTCGGACCAGGAGCGCCCTGAAAGAGGCTAACCCGGCCTACGCATTCACCGGCAATTTCAGCATCGAAAATGGCCGGATTATCGGCATCGACCTTGCCCACGCGAAGCTTACGGACATCTCCGCGCTGAAGAAACTGCCCCTGACCTCCCTGCGCCTGACCAACACCGGAATCAAAGACCTTAAGCCGCTCAGAAAAATGCCGCTAAAAGAGCTTTATCTGCATTTTTGCGCCGAGATCAAGAGCCTCGGCCCGTTGGCCAGACTCGGCACCCTGGAACGTTTGACCGTCCCCGCACACCTTAGCGACCGGAAATTCCGGCGATTTCTGGGGCAACTGAAAACCCTGGACTATGGCTGGAATGAACCCGACCAACCCGAGCCCAAGACCGCCGTTGCCTACCTGCATAAGGCGCTGAAAGCCTGGAACCCCGACTACGCCGCCAAGGGTCTTTCAATAACCTTCGCCAAGGATGGCAAGATTGTTCAGGCGGCTTTTCCGCGGCAAGCTGGGTTGATCAGCCTCGAGCCGTTGCGCGGGATGCCGCTGACCCATCTGTGGTGTGCCGGGGGCCAGCTCACGGACCTCGAACCGCTTAGCGAGATGCCGCTTAAGGTGTTGGGCTGTTCCGGGAACCGCATCAGCAGCCTGGAGCCGCTGGCGGACATGCCCCTCGTTTCCCTGACCTGTTACAATAATCCCCTGACCAGCCTGAGCCCGTTCGTCAAGTCGCCGCCGGACTCTTTCGTCTTCGACTGCGACAGCCTCGCGGAGCAGGAACTGAAGCGGGCGGCGCATCACTGGTCGGGGAAAAAGGCCCACCAGCATCTGGCCCGGGATGCGGAGGTCCTGCTTTGCCTGCGCCGGGGCGATTATGCCAAAGCGCGGTCTTATGCGCTTAGCTTCAAGAAACATCAGTATCTGGCGGCGCCGCGCTGCCTGAAACGAAAGGCTGCGGCTGAACTCGCGGGGCTGCTGGGCGGCCACTTGGCCACCATTGGGAGTGCTGAGGAACACGATTTCCTCAGTTCTTTGCGTCAGGCGGGGCCATTTGGGTCGTGGTTCGCCATCGGCTTGCGGGTCCGGAACGGCAAGGGCGCCTGGGTCACCGGTGAGCCCTTCACTTTCGATAAGCGAAAATATTACCCGGCCCGCCCTAAGCAGCGTCGAAGGGACGGCTATGGACTGCTGTGTGCCAACCGCAACGAGTCCTGGTCCATTGCGGTTAACGACTTTGCCTGCCCTTTTATCGTCGAGTGGGACAGCCTTCCGGAACGCGAAACGCCGCCCGCGGAATGAGGAAGCAGGAACGTATGTGGGTATGTGGGTATGTGAGTATGTAAGTGTGTGAGCATCCTTGTCGTAATCGTAATCGTAATCGTAATCGTAATCCAATCCCCCTCCTCTTTAATCCGAAACTTAATCCGGAGCTTAATCGAGGAAACAACTTGATCGACAAAGTTCCAGACAAAGCTCCAGACAAAGTTCCAGACAAAGGAGAAGGGGATTACGATTACGAACGCGCCCTGCGGGGCGTCTTCAGACCTCCGCAATCCCGCAGGGATTGAACGTGAATAGCCGCGGGTGAAGCGAGCGTCAGCGAGCGCAACCCGGGGTAAATCGGCGTACGAAAATCAACCCTGGAGGGGTTGAACAATTAATCTTCCGTGGACCATTCCGGCGTTTGTAGTTCAAGCTTTAGCTTGTTCCTCTGTCCCGCCCCGTCAGTTCCGCTATTGTTTTTCATTCCGATCCTGGTAGGTCCCGACCGCCGGGCGGGACGTGCTCTGGAGGGTCGCACTCTGTGCGACCGCGGCCACACGGGAGTGTGGCCCTCCAAGCGCCGCCGGGCCGTCGGCGCCTACTGAAATCGCCCCGCCGGGGCTCGGGGAATGTTTTATTGCACTCCATACCCAGGGCTTCGCCCTGCGGGCGGGGAATGGATTGTAGCGCGCAAAAACCGGCAATGCCGGTCTCGCGCAGGATCGCCGGACGGACCTTTTCCGGTTCGGCGCTACAAAGGAATCGGAAAAGGAAGGGACGATTAGGATTACGATTACGATTACGATTACGATTACGATTAGGATTACGATTACGATAAGAATACTCCCATACCCACACACTCACACTCCCACACACTCCCCCCAATTGCTCATTCGATCTGTCGAATGAGCAATTGGGGTTGAGATTCGCCGGACATGCAATATTGTATGCGCCGTTTTTCTAGTAATGGAAATCGGCGGCTATCGGCTCGAAAACAGGGAACGAGTTTATTGGCGGCAGAAGCGACGCTTTTTGAACTTGCCAGCCGCGTGTTCGACGGCTGGTCCGATCCGGAGACCCACCTGATGGTCCTGCGGATTCTGCCGGTGAACGCCGCCGAACTCGCCGGTGGCGACGGGGATCAGCACTGGCTGACGAAATACCACCAGCACCCCTGCTTTCTCGAGGGAGGCCGCAAGGTTCATCTGCGTCGCCTGTCCTACCAGAAAGCGCGCGGCACGTCTGGCTCGTATGTGGTGGATTTGACGACCGGCCTGGCCGAACTGCTCCTGCCAGAGCACTATCATCTGATCACTGCCGACGCTGGTTCCAGCATTGTGCTGTGTATGCGCGGCCGTAAAAAGAGCTATGCCGTGGTGCTCTACGACCTGGCCACCGGCGCGGAACTGGCGGCTTTCGAGCCGGAACCGGAATGGTATCTCGCCGGGGCCCAACAGCTTGCCAACCCACGCCAGGCGCTTGTCGGACAATACCAGGGCCGTTTCGGCGGCCACGTGCAATGGCGTGAACACTGCAAGTCACGCCTGTTCCTACTGGATGCGGACGGCCCGGCACGATTGCTGTTCGACGAGGACGGCGTTCATTGCAATCACATGCAGGGCAATCCCGCCGAGCCGGAGATTTTCAGTTTCGACCGCTGGCCGGCCCCCAAGCCTGAGCGCAAGGTGGAAGTGGTCATTCACATCCGTGATCTGGCCGGCACCTTCGAGGAACCGCTGCCGCAGCTCGACGGCACCGTCCGTCCCGGCGCCCTGTGGGGCGGGCAGCGCGATCACTACGTGTGGACGCCGGACGGCCGCCGGATCGCCAGCTACTTCACCCCCATCGAGTCCGACAGCGACGACCATTTCGATTTCGGCTGGTGGCTGAGCGTGCTGGACTGGCGGACCGGCGAGGACCTGGCCGCCGAGTATCCGCCCCACCGCTGGGGGGGCCACTTTCAGGCCTCGCCCGACTCGAAATACGTCGTTTCCTGTGGCGGCAAGGAGTTTCAACACCTTTACGCCGTGAATATCGAGGAACTGCGGCAGGGCTGGAACGAGCGCGTCCTGTGCCGTTACCCGCAGACGCTCGAGGAAGGCAGCAACCGCGGCCCTTTCCACCACCCATTCGTCCTGCCCGACCAAAGCGGCGTACTCTTCACCGCCGGCTGGCCCGGGCCGGAGTTCGGCGTTTACCTGGTGGAATGGCCCGCGGACCTGTCCTGAGGACCCGGCAACGCCTAGCGCCATCCGGGAAACTTGGCGAAGAGAACGTGGTGGGCGATTTTGGGCTGGGACGGTTGACTTCTGCTGGTTTGTGGGGTACTTTGTTTCTTTAAGTTCATTTTTGCTTCACCGCAGGAACGGCGGGTCTGAGAAGATGACAGCCAAGGAATTCAAGAAAAACATCCTGTGCATCGGCGCGGGTTATGTCGGCGGGCCGACGATGGCGATGATCGCCAGCAAGTGCCCGGAATATCGGGTGGTGGTGGTAGATATCAACCAGGAAAAAATCCGCCAGTGGCAGTCAGGCGAGCCGCCAATCTACGAGCCGGGACTGAAGGAATTGGTGGCTGGTTGTCTGGATCGCAACCTCTTCTTTTCAACGGACATTGAGGGTAGCATCCCGCAAGCGGAGATCATCTTCGTCAGCGTCAATACCCCGATCAAGACCTTCGGCCAAGGCGCCGGCATGGCCGCTGATCTGCAATACTGGGAAAAGACGGCGCGGCAGATCAAGGAGAACGCGGCGAGCGACAAGATCGTGGTCGAAAAGAGTACGCTGCCGGTGCGCACGGCCAAGGCGATGGAGCGGATTCTGCACGCCGGCGGCAGCGCGGAGCATTTCGAGGTGCTCTCGAACCCGGAATTTCTGGCCGAGGGCACGGCGATGAAGGACTTGGCAGAACCGGACCGGGTGCTGATCGGGGGGCACGACTCGCCGGCGGGCCAGGCGGCCGTGCAGCAATTGGTCGAGCTTTACGCGCACTGGGTGCCGCGCGAGCGTATCCTGACCGCCAGCGTGTGGTCCAGTGAACTGTCGAAGCTCGCCGCCAACGCCTTCCTGGCCCAGCGCATCAGCTCGATTAACAGCATCTCGGCCATCTGCGAGGCGACCGAGGCGGACGTGCAGGAGGTCGCCAAGGCCATCGGCATGGACCACCGCATCGGCCCGCGCTTTCTCGAGGCCAGCGTGGGTTTCGGCGGGTCCTGCTTCAAAAAAGACATCCTGAGCTTGGTTTATCTCTGCAAGCAATTCAATCTGCCGGAGGTCGCGGCGTACTGGCGCCAGGTTGTGGCGCTTAATGAGTACCAGCGCACACGCTTTGTGGCGCAGATGATCGAGAAGATGTTCAACACCATCGCCGGCAAGCGGATTGCCGTGCTGGGTTTCGCCTTCAAAGCCAATACCGGCGACACCCGCGAGAGTCCCGGCATCTATGTGGTGCGGCAGCTTCTGGACGAGCAGGCCGAGGTGGTGGTGAGCGATCCACAGGCACTGCCCAACGCCCGCAATGACCTCGCCGGCGTCAGCGGCAAGCTCGAGTTTGCCGAAGACCCTTACGAGGCGGCCGAGGGGGCGCACGCGCTGGCTGTCCTGACCGAGTGGGACATCTACCGCGACTTGGATTACCCGCGGATATTTGCGGGCATGGCCAAGCCGGCCTTTGTGTTTGACGGACGCAACATCCTCGACCATCGGCAATTGTATGAGCTGGGCTTCAACGTCTACCCGCTCGGCAAGCCGCCGCTGGTGCACATTTAACCATAACAAGACAAGATTCCGGCAGGATGCCGAAGCAACAGAAAAGCATCGTTCGTGATTTTGCCGGCCGGGTCAAGAGCCGGGAGCTGCGCGTGGGCGTAATCGGCTTGGGCTACGTGGGTCTGCCGCTGCTGCTGGAGTTCGCCAAGGCAGGATTTCCCACGCTCGGTTTCGATCTTGATCAGGCCAAAGTGGACCAGCTTGCCGCCGGCAAGTCCTATATCAGGCATGTCCCAGCCGAGGTCGTGAGCGAATTTCTCGGGGCCGGGAATCCGCGGACGGAAGTGAGCACTGAGTTCAGCCGCTGCGGGGAGTGCGATGCCATCCTGATCTGCGTACCCACGCCGCTCACCCGGCAACGTGAACCTGACCTGAGCTTTATCAAAAACACCGCGGCCATGTTCGGGCCGTACTTGCGCGCCGGCCAGTTGATCGTCCTCGAGTCTACCACTTACCCCGGCACAAGCGAGGAAATACTGGCGCCGGGTCTTGAAGAATATTCCGGGCTGACGGCGGGCAAGGATTTCTTCGTGGCCTACTCGCCTGAGCGCGAGGACCCGAACAACCCCCGCTACTCGACCCGGGACATTCCGAAGGTGGTCGGCGGCCTGACGCCCGAAGCCCTCGAAATGGCCTGCGCCCTCTACGACGCGATCATCTGCCAGACCGTGCCGGTGAGTTCCTGCCGCGTGGCCGAGGCGGTCAAGCTGATCGAGAACATCTTCCGCTGTATCAACATCGCCTTGGTCAACGAATTGAAAGTGGTCTTCACCGAGATGGACATCGACATCTGGGAGGTGATCAACGCCGCCAGCACCAAGCCTTTCGGCTACATGCCCTTCTATCCGGGGCCGGGCCTGGGCGGCCACTGCATCCCGATTGACCCGTTCTACCTCACTTGGAAGGCCCGGGAATACGGCATCGCCACCCGGTTCATCGAGCTGGCCGGCGAGATCAACACCCGGATGCCCGATTATGTGATCGAGCGCAGCATCCTGGCGCTTAACGAGTGCCGGAAAACCGTCAACGGCAGCCGCATACTCTTGGTCGGGCTCGCCTACAAAAAGAACGTTGACGACACCCGCGAAAGCCCCGCCTTCGTCCTCTGGGAAAAACTCCTGGCCCTCGGCGCCGAGGTGGACTACTTCGACCCTTACTGCCCGATTGTGCCGCCCACCCGTGAGCATCAGCAGTTCGCCGGCACCAAAAGCAAAACCATGGATGAAATCAAGGCGGGCGGCTACGACGCGGCCCTGATCGTCACCGACCACGATAACGTTGACTACGCCGAGATCGCCCGGCACGTGCCTGTGGTCGTGGATACCCGCAACGCCTGCCACACCGACAATACCGCCCGCGCCTGAGCGCCCGGCGGCGGGAAACTTGAGATCTTAAGCCGGCAACGGGAACCTCAAGATGAAATCAAAAGAAAGGAACAGTCAATTATGAGAACTTTATCTGGAGCAATCATTATGATCGCCGGGGCGATATATGTGGACGAGAGCGACGTCAGTATTATCATCGGCTATGGCGTCGGACTGCTGGGGCTCGTCCTCGTCATCATCGGTTTTTTCACCGAACGCCCCCGGAAGAAGGAGCCTGTGAGTGCGTGAGCCGCCGGCGCGCCGAAGCGGCGCTATGGCGCCGCGCGAAGGCGCGTGTGTGGGTAACGTCTGTCCTCGACCGGTCGTTATATTGGTTCAGTTGCGATGAAGAATAATGCCCAGAAGAAGCGTTCACAGATCGTTTCACTGATAGTAGGGATACTCTTCATCCCTGTTTTCGGATATTACCTGTATGACTGGTTTGCTAATCAGGGAGGATTAGGTTTTTACATCTTGAACCCTAAAGCCTTGTTCATTCCGTCATCCATCGCGGCCATCATCGGTATAGCAATATATTTTTTTGCAATTCATCTTCCTCCGCAAAAGAGAAGGCTGGCCGGCCTTATCTGGTGGGGCATTGGCAATGTGTGTCTTTCAGCTTTGCTAGTATTCCTTATCTCGCTGGCGACCTGGATAGCGGTCGAATATTCCAAATTTTCTCGGACTATACATCCCCCAGTTGCTCAGGACGCGATAAAAGCTCTGTCTATAATCTTGTTTGCCCTGATTTGCTCATTGTTTGGCGTAATAGTCAGTTGGTACTTTTTGCTTCGATCCGTACGCAAGGCGGCAAAGGCCGCCACCGGCCCCGCGGGTACCCCGTTGGCTGAACATGAAGCCGTTTGCGGCGAATGCGGCAAAGCCTTCGCGCAGGCCGATATGGTTTGCTTTGACGGCGAATGGATTTGCGGCGGCTGCAAACCGCGTTTCGTGCAGAAACTCAAGGAAGGCGCCGAGGACGTTCCCGAATGAAGCGCGCCCGCGCATATTCCAGGAGAAATGTGAAAGGCCAGTTTGGCCCCGGCCTGGGAACAAAGCGTTACCGGCAGCGTTCATCATCGCCCCGATTCTGCCGCTGGGTGGTCGCCCAAACGCCGGAAACACGACATTCCGCCGAAGAAATCTGGCCGAAGAAACACGGGATATTGCATTGTCTGTTGCTGTACGGTATGGTATCTGGAAACGGAGGAGAGTTGTTATGGAACGAAAATTCAGCCTTGAATATTGGGAAGACGACGGCTGGCTTGTGGGCCGGCTGAAGGAGGTGCCGGGTGTTTTCAGTCAGGGCGAGACCCTCGATGAATTGAAGGAGAACGTCGAGGATGCGTACCATCTTATGTGCGAGGATAACGCCTGTCCTCAACCGGGGGCAAAAGTGGTTGAGATCGGAGTGGAGGTGTGAAGCGGAAAGCCTTCATCCGGTCTCTTATCAGGAAAGGTTGCTATCTAAAGCGCCACGGTAAACGGCACGACATCTATGCCAATCCACGCAACGGCCGGCAGGCTCCGGTTCCGCGGCATTCCGAGATCAAGGATTCTCTCGTTCAAGTGATTAAAACTCAACTCGGGTTGTAGGGCCAGCGGCGGCCTTCGTCGAGCATGGCGAGGTAGTTGTCCAGGGGGATGTAGTTGGCCACGCTGTTGCCGGTGCCCAGGACGTAGCCGCCGCCCGCCATACATTGCTCGAGGGTGTGGCGGACGCGGCGGCGGACCTGTTCTTCATCAGCCCGGCAGAGGAAATCCACGTCTATCCCGCCGAGCACGGCAAACTGCTCGCCGTATTGGGCCTTGACCTCGATGGGGTCTTCGATAACGTCTTCGTAGGAATGTTTGGCGTCAATCTTAACGTCTTCGATGAGGTCGGGATAGATTTCGTTGAGGTTGCCGCACGAGTGCAGCAGGTAGGGCCGGCCGGCGGCGTGGGCCATCTCGGCCATGAGCTTATGGCCCGGCAGGATGAACTCGCGCGTATCGTCGGGACTGATGAGGGTCTGGGTCTTGAAGCCCATGTCGTCGCTGCCCCAGACGAGCTTGACCCGGTCGAATTGGAGGATTTTCTCGAGCATCTGGCTGTAGAAGCTTACCAAGCGGTCGCGGATGGCTTCCACCAGGTCGCGCTGGTCGTAGAGGGCGAAGCATAGGGTTTCGTAACCCATGAGCCAGGCGAGCATCTCGGCGAAGTGGCCGAAGCCGCCGCTGCCGATGATGCACATGTCGTCGGGCAGGTTTTGTTCGTACCACTCGAGGGTGCGGGTCGAGACCGTGGCGGGGTCGGGCCAGGGGTAATTTTCGAATTCTTCCCAGGTGGTGATCGGTCCTTGGTGTTCTTCCATATATGACCGCCCGCTCACGCGCTGCAGTGCCTCGGAGGTGTCCTCGGTCTGGATATGTTTGAGCGGCATTTCGAAGCCTTCGACGCCGCAGCGGACGTGGTCATAGCCGAGGAAGCGCTGGATCGCAATGGCCTTGCGATACTGGAACTCAGGCGCGCCGGGGTCAAGACCGTCCAGGACGTTGAAGCGTCCGCAGATGGCTTCCTGCACTTCGCCGTCCAGGAAAAGTTCGATATTGTGCACCCGCGCCGGTGTGCCCCGGCGCATGATGCAGTTCACCAGCCCCTCCCAGTCCGGCTTCACCTCAGCAGCAAAAAATGTCGTCATAGCCGTGATTCCATGTAGCCACGAAACGGGAAAAACTGTGTTGCCGTGTCTTTTTTAATGTAGGAGCGAAACGGCAAAAACCGTGCCGCGATTTCTGCCCCAACAAAGCCAACATCTACCCTCCAAACAAGTCAAGCGCGTGTTCCATCTCGGCCATGATTGGCAATTTCTGCGTACACTTCTCTTCGCATTCGCCGCATTGCTCGCAGGCGTCGGCCCGCGGCCCTTTCAGCCGGTCATAGCCTCGTTGGGCGGCTTCTTTGCGGCCCCAGTAGCGGAATTGGTAGAGCTGCTTCATGATCGCGGGGATATTGATCTCCTGCGGACAGGGCAGGCAATACTCGCAACCCGTACAGGCGCCGACGTTCTCCGGCGCCAGTTCGCGGACCGCCGTTTCGATGCGTTCGCATTGTTCAGCGCTGAACAGCGGCCGTTCCGCGGCGGCAATGGTGTCGTCCACGTCCGCGGATTTGGTCATGCCGCACAGCAGGCTGTCCACGTTCGGGTTGGAAAGCACGTAACGGATTGCCATGTCCGGGACGGATACGGCTCCTACTTCTTCGGCGAGTTTATCGAGGACCGAACTCGGCCGCGCCAGGAGGCCGCCGCTCATGGGATTCATCACCAGCGTGCCGATGCCCTTTTTGTGGGCCGCCTCGAGCACGGGCGCGTAGTTCTGGCTGAGCAGGTTATATGAGACCAGGATGACCTCGCACCAGCCGGCTTCTTCGAGATAATCGAGGATATTTTCCGGGGAATCGTGCGTGGTAAACCCGAGGTGGCCGATCAGTCCGTCTTCCTTCGCCTGGAGGATACCCTCGAGCATTCCCCCCTTGGCCATAGTCTGATCATAGTGTTCGCGCGCGCTGATGCTCCACACCTGGTAAAAATCCAGGTAGTCGACCTCGAGCCACCGCATGGATTCCTCGAGCCGGCGGCGCACACATTCTGCTGAGCTATCGTCCGAAGCGTCGATTGGCCCATTCCAGGCGGACCATTTGGTCGAGAGAATCACCTTTTCGCGGTAGCCGTCTTTCAACGCCTGCGCCAGCTGTTTTTCGGAGTCCCCGTAGCCGCGCGACGTGTCAATATAGTGCATACCCGCGTCAATTGCCCGGCGGATAAGCGCCACGGCCTCATCGAAATCAGGCGGCAGCCGCATGGCGCCGATGTTTGCCCGCGGCACTTGAAAGCCGCTGCGTGTGCCAAGATTACGTATCTGCATCCGTTCTCCGTATTCCGTGTTTTTCGTGCTTAGCGCTTCGCTCTCGCCTGGCGACTCGCATAGGCCCTTCGGGCCGTCTCAATCTTCCTGAGTACCGAATACCGAAGACCGAAGACTGAACACTCCTTTCCGTATTCCGTGCTTTCCGTGGTTGAATCTTCCACTGTTCAGTTCTCAGTATTCAGTGTTCAGTTTCTTATCCTGAGTACCGAATACCGAATACCGAAGACTGAACACTCCTTTCCGTGTCCCGTCCCTAATTATATCACGTCTCACGGTTGAAATGAAGAACCCGGAGAGAAAAAATTTTCCGGCTCAGCAGCCGGTCCTCAACCAATATTCTTCCCTTCTACAAACCAACGCTGTTCCATCCTGCGCAGAACATCATCAACACCGCAAAAAGTCCTGCCATTGGCAACGTGGCGCCGTTCCTATTCTTCCTTCTTGTCTTCTCCAATCTTGTAGTATTGTCTGAGCCACTTGTCTGCATCACTGATGGGAATGCCAATGTTCCAGGGAGAAACGTGTTTCGCCTTCAAGAGCTTCTTCTGGGCCTCGATTGAGCCCAGAATCATTTTTTCAGAGATCTCGTAGGTCCGTTTCCTGTCGGCTCTTGACAACGTCTTGTCGTTGTCGAGCTTCTTCCGTATTGTTTCAAGCATGGCCCGGTATCGCAGCTCAGATCGCTTCACGCTTTCTTCGGTCAGGCCTAGATCTTGTGCTGTCAGCCGTCCTTTCATTGCACGTTCCGCCCGTTCTGCTGAATCATTAAGTGGTTTTGCGTAGCGAAACCTCTGCTTAGTCAACCGGCGAAGGGAGGAAGCTGCTTCCCGTCCAACAACGCGAGTCGGCAAAAGCTTCGCGAGTGCAAGTGCCAGCTTGGCCTCGGATCCCCTGTCCATAGGGAATCTACCGGCAAGAATGGCCGCCATCCATTTCCCCTTCTCACCGTCGTTGGTGAGTACCGTGAGCAACTGCTGGCGAAATCGCTTCACTTCGGCATCGTCGTACCTCCAGACTGCCCACATTACTCTCATCCCCATTTCCGAAGGCAACTTTCGCAGTAGTACGTCGTCTTCCAGGGCGGTCCGAAGTGTGGGTTGGCATTCTCGTGTATTGATGCTGGAAAGGGCACCAAGAATAGCTTCTTTCAAAGAGTCGTGGGGGGTTGCCTCGTAGAGCTCGATCAGCTTGGGAACAGTTGCGGGGTCTCTAACGTAACTGATATATTCAAGGTATGACTTCGTTGGCTTACGGTTCCCGCCGAAGGCTGCTAGCACTCGGTCAAACCCCGTCCGACCGTACTCCTTCAGCAATTCGCGATTAATGCCTCTCAACGTCGAATCTCTGGGTTGGCGTTTCGGGTCGGTAAGTTCATTCAGCAACTCGGGATCGCCCAGCAGAGCCAAGGTTTTCTTCCCGAAGAGCTTCAGCCTACCGAACTTTGGGTCCGCGACCAACTTTCTGATTGCCGCAAGGGAATCCCGATCTTTCGCTGCTCGGACCACATGCATGGCTGTTTTTGCTTTCTGGAGATTAGTCGCGGCAAGAAATTTTCGCGAGTGGACCACCAATTCTTTCTTCCTCATTGCGCGGAGCTTCTGTAAGGCGAGGGACTGGAGACCCGCGTCGGATGTGTCAAAACAAGAGTATAGGAGATCGACGTCTTTGGGTGTCTTGGGAGAGAAGTGGCGGAAGCGCGTCCATAATAGACGTCGTTTCTTCAGAGGCGTATTGCGGGCAATCAGTTTCTGAAGTTCTTGTTGTGTGAATGCTGACTTCCGGGGCACAGCGTTGTCTGCCGCGGAAGCGTTCCCCATGTGCCAAGTGACCATCACGAAAAATATTAGCCTCCACGAGACCAAAATGCTCGCGTGGGAATGGGGGTCAGACCTCTTACTTGAGTTTTTCTCGGAATCGGAGTTCACTTTTCCAGGTCCTCTTTCCGGGGCCGTCCGCGGCGGCGGGCGACTTGTCAGCCAATTTCATTCGCTTTAACGTAGTCGGGGCGGGGTGGTTTTCAATACCTGTAAGGCAATTAGTCAGCGGGTTCGCCGTTTACTGGGAGCGGCTCTCTGGGTGAGTGATCATTTGTGTGAGGGCGGTTCCGGCCGCAAACGCCTTTTCGAGGAAAGCCGTTTCGTCCTCGATGCCGGAGTTGTGGATACCCACTTCCAGGTTAAGGCATTTCGAGTAGGCCGAGGCCGCGATAATCCGGGTCAGCCGGGGCCAGTCCACGGTTCCCGAGAATGGCAGCCGGTGCTGGTCGCTGTTCCCATCGTTATCGTGCAGATGAATGCACAGCAGCCGGTCCTTGACCGACTCGAGGTGGTCAAGGCCCTGGTCGCCCAGGTTGCCGTGACCCGAATCGTAGCACAGGCCAAGAAAAGCCGGGTCATACTCGGCAAACAGTTGACGAATATCTACAAAGTCATCCTCGAAACCGTTTTCGAGGGC
>SDBT01005832.1_pt1 | contig 20601 bp, 18 predicted proteins | sample 2277101 | NCBI WGS metagenome assembly SDBT01 (sample SAMN10404973, study PRJNA504765) | marine sediment metagenome | isolation source: marine sediment core GS10_PC15, 103 cmbsf | place: Arctic Ocean: Southern Knipovich Ridge | collected 2010 | reverse complement strand
CCGTCCCGGAAGACCTCGAGGGGGACCTGGATGTCGAGGAACGACTGCCCGTCATCAGCAACTGTGACCCGGGCATGGCTGTAGGGCCAGAAACGGTAGTCGGAGCGCGTGGTGGCCGCGAAGTAGTCGAGAGCCTCGAGCCCTGCGGACCCCTGCCCGCGCGAGTTGGAGTAATACACGTAGATGCGGTCTTCCGCCAGCGTACCGAAAGTGCCGTCAAGGGTCACCGTGAACTCGCGGAAGCCATCGCCGTCTGTGTCGACCAGGACGCTCCAGCAGGACTGCGCGTAGCCGCGCTCGCTCCTGGGGTCGGAGTCAAGGGCCATGCGGAATGCCGCCGCCGCGCCGCGGGAGCCCCTGCGTGGTGCGTAAGCCACAGAAACGGAAGGGTATGAGTCCGCAAGTGTTGCTATGTCCGCGTGGGGGCCGGGAATGCCCGAGGTGCCGTGGGAGGAGTCGGCCCGGCCGCGGCCGTCCCGTACAGGGCTTCCCTCACTCGAATACCCGAAGAACGTGAACTCGCTCCAGGGCACAGGATACGCATCGTCATCAGCACTTGCCGCCCCGGCGCCCACCAGCAGCATGCCGGCAAACACAGCGACGGCCCAGCGAAAAGAATCCTTCCACGAAGTGCGATCAGCCTCCAGCATGACCGATCCCCCTGCCGTGCGTGGCTGTACCCCGGCACCAGACCCCACAAGAATAATACCTGATTTTGCCCTGTTTTTTCAAACGGGCCGGCCAGCCTCCGGCCCGGGCATCCCTCCCGCCCCGTTCACGGCCCTTCTTACCAGGTCTTCTCCAGCAGGGCAGTCATGATGATCTCGTTCTCTGCTATGATCTCGATGTTTCGCTCCCAGACCTCGTAGCCATCCAGGATGAGCCGGAGGTTGTACGGACCGGCCTCGAGCTGCAACCCGACACTCGGCGTCATCGCGACCATGTTGTCGTTCAGGAATATCTCGGCGCGCTCGGGCGATGACTTTATCGTCAATGAGCCGTAGGCGACATCCTTCGGCACGGCCCCTTCCTTCTCATCAAGGAACACCATGATGTGCCCGCGGTGCTCAAGCACTCCCGGGCTGGGATCGAGCTGTACCTCCAGATGGAGCTCCTCGTAGCAGTTCTTCCGGGTGATTATCTTCGTCGTACGGTGATAGCCCTCCCTGAGAAAGACCATTTCTGACATCGTCTGTGCGATGAAGTACGCAGCCTCGTAACCTTCCGCCGTACGCTCCAGCCGGTAGGGTGTGGTCCCGACCAGCTTGTCGTTCAGGTAGAGGCTGGCTCCTGCAGGTTCCGACCCTATCAGCACAGACACGAATGTCTTCTCAGCCAGCACCGGGGCCCGGCCCGTGCCGCATCCTCCTGACACCAGGAGGCAAAGCACGAGCACCATGAAAACCAGTTGCCTGCACATGGTCATGTAGACTCCTTTCACCGACCCCTCGAAGCTCTTGTCCGTAAGGCTGCCTCCAGTTACTGTTTCTCCATCGCTGCTTCGACAACCAATTCGTAGTCCGCTATCAGGTTCAGGCTCCGCCCCCAGTCCTTGTATCCCCTTCGCACGAGCTTGATCTGGTGCATGCCCGCAGGGACACGGATGTGCAGCTTGGGCGTCGCTCCGATATACCCGCTGTCCAGGTATATCTCCGCGCCGTCCGGCTCGCTCCTGACACTGATAGTGCCCGTCTTGACTTCCCTACCGACCTCGCCTTCCTTGCCGACGCCCGGCAGGAAGAAGGCCACGCCTTTCGTGTCGAGAGAGGTGAACGGCCCCTTGTTCTCCACGGGCTGGAAATCAGCGAAGTTTATCACACGGGTCACCTTCTCGTAGCCCTCTTTCGTTACGGTCACCTCGAAAGTGTCCAGGGAGTAGGGCGGATCATAGCTGTGCAGCGTGAAATCCACCCGTGTCTGCACCGGCGTCAGTCCCACGTCAATCTCATTGACATACACACGCGCCAGGTCGGGCTCGGAGGTGACTTCCAGGTAACGAGGCCGTCTGATCTCCTGGCGCATCGCCCTCTCCTCCTCGACCCTCAGCCGCTCTTCGCGGCGCGCTTCCGACTTCCGTTCCGCCTCGTCCAGCGAATTCTGCATGCTTGCGCAGCCCCCGAGCAAGATGACGAGGGCTCCCAGACCCGCCACTCCGACGACACCTTTCCTCACCATTTCACGCTCCTTTCCCAGCCTCCTGAAGACTTGCCGGCTCACCCCTGTGTCCACTTACACACCCTCCTTTCCCTATCTACCCCCTTCTTGCCTGCAGCTTCTGCAGGCGCGTGATGGTCTTCCCGATAAGGCTCCGCGCCTTCGCCTGCGAAGAGTCGTAGTAGAGTATCTTCTCCCAGGCCTGGATCGCTTCCGCATACCGCCCGCCCCCATGGTAGCGGTCGGCCACCCCGTAAAGCCTTCCCACCTCGGCCTCTATGACGGACGGGAGGAACTTCTCGGCCTCCTTGTGTTTCGGGTCGAACTCCAGGACCCTCCTGTACTTCTCGATCGCAGGCGCCCACTCCCGGTCCCTGTGGTGCTTGCGGGCTGCCTTAAAACTCTCCCGGGTCTCCAACCGCGTCGGGGTAAGGGCCTGCGTCGACCGCTTTTCCTGGTCTGCCGTTACCAAATCAGCTTCCTTCGGAGTGACAATGACTTTCGGCGTTATGAAGACCATCAGCTCCAGCTTCGTGGGGCTCGCCGACGCGTTCGACGCCCGGGCCCTGAAGAGCCACCCCAGGATGGGAATGTCCCCGAGGAGAGGGATCTTCCGCTCGCTGTGCTCCGCCCGCTCCTTGATGAGCCCGCCCAGGATGACGGTCTGGCCGTCTGCTGTCACCATGGTGGTCTCGGCCTCACGCTTCGTGAAGGAATATGCCTCCAGCGTGGGATTGAACTCACCGACCTCGTTGATGGACTGCTTTATCTCCAGGACGACATCGCGGTTCTCGCTGATCCTCGGCTTCACAGAAAGTTCCGTGGCAACGTCCTTGTACTCGTAGCTCCGCGCGAGCCCGCCGGTGGTGGTGACCAGCGTATCCTTCAGGATGGGGATGGTGTCGCCGACGACGATCTTGGCTTCCTGGTTGTTCGATACGACGATGCTGGGCCGGGAGACCACGTTGACATCGGTAAAGGTCGAGAGCGCGGTTATGAACGCGCCGACATCCTTGTCCGAGCGTATCATCCAGTACTTCAGCCCCTGGATATCGCGGGCCACCCCCTCGTTGCCGGCTGTCGGAATGGCCCAGTCCTGCAGGCCAAAGTCCGCCCGGCCGGTCCGTTCCGTCAGGTAATCGCCGAACTGGGGGTTGTCAAACCACTTGTACTCGACTCCCAGCCTGTTCGTCTCCGTGAGCTTCACCTCGCATATCAGCGCCTCTATCAGCACCTGGGGCGTCCTTATGTCCAGCTTGCTTATCAGCTCCTCAATGATCTCGAAGTTCTCGGGAGCAGTGGTGATTATCAGGGCATTGGTCCGTTCATCGAAAACCAGGTTCATGTCCCCGACCAGGCCGGACATGTTCGTCTCCTCGGTGGTCTCTGGCACCGCCCGGCGCACCGGGGCACGGCCCTCCTCCTCCTTGCCCTTGAAGAGGTCCTCCATCACCTTGGCCACGTCTTCCGCTTTTGCATGCTGCAGGTAGAACACGCGCATCTTGGCGCCCAGCTTGGGCGCGTCGCGGTCCAGCCTGGCGATCAGGTTCCGGACCAGGCTGAAATGCTCCGCCGTCGTGATGACGATCAGTGCCTTGATCCTATCGTCCGGTATGATCTTGACCCGCCCGAGGAGATCCTCCAGCGTCTTGGGCCCCGCCGCTTCTACCGGCTCGGGCTCGCCCCTCCTGATGGCCCTGACGGGCAGGCGCGACGTGCCGGTGCCAGCCCTCGTATCGGTCTGCGCGAATATGGATTGGAGTGTCTCGGCGAGCCTTGTCTCGTCCGCATACATCAGCGGCACGACCTCTATGCGGAGCACCCCCTCCTTCATCTCGACATCCAACTGGTTGACGATGTGGCTCAGCCTCGTTATGTTGGAGATGTTGTCCAGCAGTATCAGCGCGTTGAGCCTTTCGTTGTGGAATATCATCCCCGTCTTGGAGACCAGGGGCTTGAGATCCTTCACGAGGGATTCCGCCTGTATATGCTTGAGGGGCATTATCTGTGTCACCATCTTGTCATGCAGTCCGGGCTTGATCGGGGCACTGCCCATCCTTGTCGGGATGGGAGCCTGCATGGATTCTGTTTTCTTCATCACCTTCAGCAGCCCGTTCACCTCGACCATCGTCAGGTCGTTCACCTCCAGCACCGCCTCCAGTACCTGGAGCGCCTCCTCTTTTGTGAGCCGCACAGGATTTATGACTGTTGCCGGGATGTTCCGCGAGACCCCCCGGGCCACGACGACCGTGGCGTTCGCAACCTCGCTGTAGTCCTGCAGGAGCATCGCGAGGGTCATGTCCTCGAACTCAAGCTTGATCCCGCCCTTCAGCGCCGCTGCGGCTGCTGCGGACGCTGCCTGCTCTGCCTCACCCGCCGCCGCGGCATCTGCCTCCTTCGCCTCACCAGCCCCGGCGGCACCAGCCTCTTCCGCCTCACCGGTCCCGGCGCCGGTTGACCCCTCGTCCACTGCGGACCCGGGCCCCTGGGCAAGCGCCGTGCTCCAGGCACTCACCAGGACCAGGCCGGCAAGGACTCCCGGAAGGAACTTCCTGCCCGTGAGGCACACCCGTGCGAGATCCATCTTCATCCCCCCGTCGATATCGTGATAGTCTGGTTCGAACTGCCCCGCAGGATCCCCAGCACTGCGGACGCCGCGGCGCCCGCCGACCTCAGCGCTGCGTCCACATCCGAGCGGGACTTCACGCTTTTCCCGTTCACACTGGTGATGACATCGCCGCGCTTGAGCCCCGCCTTCTCCGCCGGGCGGCTCCTGTGCACCGAGTACACGACCACGCCCTTCTCGACGGTAAGGTTGTAGCGCCTGACCCATGTCGGGGTTATGCTCTGCACACTCGCCCCCAGCCGTGAAAGCGTCATCGGGGCGGACGTCCGCGTGCGGCTATTGGGTCGCGGTGACGAAACGGTCCGCGCCGCCGGCGACGCTGCCGCCGCAACTTCCGTTTTGCGAAGCTCGTAAGTCAGCTTATCCCCCATGTAGTTGAGCACCACGATGTCGTCCTCGTCCGAGATCACACTGACCTCGACGCCCTTCAGCTCTTCGCTCTCGAGCTTCTGCCCCTCACGGAGACGCAGGTCTCTGACGAAGCCTTTGCTCTTGCTCTGCCTGTCCGAGAAGATCGCCTCGTAGTGGTCGAACCAGTAGACTATAGCCGTCAGCCCCAGGCCCTTGAGCCGTGCCTGCACCAGCGGGTCCTTCACGACCTCGGGCTCTTCCGGGAGCTCCTCCGGCAGCTCCTCCGGGAGCTCCTCCGGAGGAGGCGCAGGAGGAGGCTTCATGTATTCAAAGGGGTTTCGCTCTATGATGGTGACGTACTTCCCGGGCCATCCCTCCTGCGCTGATGCGCCCGTGGCGGCCAGGGCGCCCACCAGGACGGCCAACACCGCTCTCCGGAAGTTGCCCATATTATAGCTCCTTCAGGAAGATACTCACAACAACAAACTCCGCTTCCAGCGTGCCGACGCCTCGCATACGGAGGTTCCGCATCTCGCGCACGTCGAACACCTCGCCGGCGTTCTGCATCTCATAGAGAAACTGCGCGAGCCCCTCCCACGAAGAGGTCGCCCGGATCTGGGCTCTCAGCTCCTCATGCATCTCGGCCTCACGCTCCTCTATGCTGATGCTGGAAAACATCATGTTGCTCTTGTCCGCCATGGTCTCGAGCTGCTCGGAAAACCAGCTGCGGCGGAAATCACGCGGGATATCACTCCGCGCCCTCGCAAGCAGCTTACCGTGCTGCTCAAGCAGTTCCTTTGCGTCCTTCTGCGTCTTCAGGATGTCGTCGAGCTCCGCCTCTTTCACGTCGATCTCTGATCTGACCAGCGCCAGTCCCTGAAGCATCGGTGTCACGGCAAACATATAGAGAAGCGCAAGAACACCCAGCACTACGACCAGCCCCACTATTCTCCGCTCGCGGCTGGAGATGCGCTCAAAAAAACCTTTTCCGGCCATGCGGCCCTTTCCTCCCACTGTCGCTATCGTATGTAGCAGATCAGCCCGTACTCCACAGTGCCATCGCGCCTGACCGTGAACGGGCGCTCATCGATGTCGCTGAAGTGATCGGTCTGGCGCAGCAGCCGCTCGAACGACCTGACCCCTCCCATCTCCTTGGCATGACCGGATATCTCCAGCACCTCGTGCTTGCGGAACCCCATCCTCGTCAACTTGACGTCGGGAGGCAGAACCGACGAGAGGACCGACATCAGCTCCAGCAGTGTCGCGCCGGTGGATGCGTGGTCCTGCGCCACCGCCACCTGCTCCCTGATGGCATCTATGTCAGTGGGCAGCGTGGCCTCGATTCTCCTATTCAGGCCGTCCAGCTCGGCCCGCACCGACCCCACGCGCAGCGACCCGTACACCAGGGCCGCTGCAACAAGGATCGCGGCCACCAGAGCACAGACCGCTGCGGCCTTCTTCTTCTTCCGCTCCGCCCGCTCGATGCGCAGTTCAAGCGGGAACAGGTTTACCCCGACGCTCCCGGGGACAAGCTCTCCTGCCGCCAGACCGACGGCAATCGCCAGACCCCCGCCGTTGACAAGGGCCCGGTAGCGCTTTTGCCTCAGCCCTATCATGCTCCGTACCGGGTTCGAAACCCCCGTCTCCGTGTCGAGTTCAGCAGTCAGAAACTCCGGCAACCCCGCCAGCTTGCTACCACCGCCTGCAAGAAGCACCTTCTCTATCGTGGCGCCCCTGCGTGCCGCGCGGAAAGCGTCGAGAGACCGCCGCAATTCCTGGCCCAAGCGCCCGGCCCATTCCCTGGTGACCTCCATCACATCGGGTGGCGGCGACTCGCCTTTCCCGCTCAGCCCGTACTCCTGCTTCAGCTTCTCGCACTCCGACAGGCCCACCTCGAGCTTCGCCGCGAGCGCCTCTGTAAGATGCCCCCCGCCCACCGGCGCGGTACGCGTCAGGGCCAGCCTGCCCTTGTGGACCACTACTATCTCGCTGGCCTTCGCCCCGACGTCGACAAGCAGCAAGGAATCGTCCTTGTCAAACATGTGTTTGGCGTGAAAGACGTTATAGAGTGCAAGAGGGCTGATATCTATCCTCGAGGGCTCCAGGCCAGCCTCGTGCAGCACGCCCAGGTGCCGGTTGACCAGGTCCTTCCGGACCGCCACCAGCATCACCTCGGAACTCTCCTCCCCCGTGTCGCCGAGCAAGATGAAATCCATCTCGACTTCGCTTACCGGGAACGGGAGGTGCCGCCCGGCTTCGAACTGCACCATCGCCTTGAGTTCTTCACTGTCGCGCGAAGGGAGGGTGATGACCCGCGTAGTACACATCTCTCCGGGTATGCACGAGACGACCGAGTCCACCACGATCCGCTCCGAATCGATGAGCTCGTGCACCACCGCACCCAGCACGGCCGTATCCTCGCCGTCAGGCCGCGGCGCTGAAGCCGCCGCGGTCAGCCTCAACCCGCTAAGGCCGTACCCGACCTGCACGACATTGATCGACCGTGACCCGACCTCGATCCCCGTGACCGTCCGTCCCGCCACCTTTGCCCGTCCTCAGCCCTCGCGCCAGTAGACTATGCGCGGATCCTTGCCCTTCTTGGCTATGACCACCCGGATGCGCCGGGCAGTCCGGCCCTGCCGGACTGCGCCTGTCGCCTCGACCGAAAGAAACGTCGACTGCACACTCATCTGTCTCAACATCGACCCGCTGGTGCGGACCGCCGACAGCCCCGGGGTGCGCCACACGTCCTGACTGCGCTCGTATGGCTCATCATCAGCCGTACCGTCTATCCCATCCAGACCAGCCCGCCGGTCTATAACAGCCCCCGCGAGGTGCTCGAAGCCCGCACCCAGGAGCACTTCGAGGAGCTCCCTGCTCACGGTGTTGACGTTCATCTCCCCACGGGTATGAACAGTCAGGAGATCCCTCAGCCCGGGCAGACCCCCGCTCCCCCTCATCAGCTCCGGCGTCACTCCCCTGACCAGCAGCAGCTCGTCCACCGTATCGAACCTGGCGTTTTTGCACTCGTAGGGAGAAGGTAACGTCAGGTAGTAGTCCTCACCCTCTGCGCCGTTGAGCCGGTGCAGGTCGTCGGCATCCACCCAGTCCAGGATGCTGTCGGATATCTCCTGGGGGTTCTCCGCTCCCACGGCGCCGATGATATCTACAAGCACCCTCCCCTTCTCGCCGGCCGAAAGCGAGCCGGCAATAGAGAACTTCGCGGTCTCATCCGCGACCCGCAACGTGTATGTCCCCGCCACAGCCCCACTGGCATCGAGCTGCTCGACCTCGAGCGGCTCAAGAAAGAACCCCCCGCTGTCCGCGAAAGTCCCCTCCTCTGGCGCAGTTACGGTCTCCCGGAACCACGCCTCACTGTACGCATCAAAACGGTTCGTGTCAAGCTTCAGTTCAGCCATAAACCGTGCCAGGCCCGCCTCCGCAAGCGCGCGCGCCTGCAGCTCATCCCGGTAGTATCCGGCTGCACGAGCCTCGTAGTGCATCATCTGCGAAAGATGCATCGCTATGACCGAGAGTATCACCACCAGCCATAGCACTATTAATAGTGCAGCCCCCCGCTGGGAACCGGGCGAATTCCCTCTCTCAGCCGACACGATCATGCAAAACCCCTTACACAGCTTCGCAACTCCATTTGCACAGTTCCACCGGACATCCCTTGCACAGTTCCACCGAAGGTGGAACTGGAAGCGCAATCCCTAACGCGCCCCGCGCCGTGTAACATTGCGCATGGAACTGGAAACGCAATCCCCGTACACAGTTCCGACACAGTCGGAACTGGAAGAGCAGTCCCAGCCAAGCTCCACTCCTATAAGGCTGCGCATTGCGCCTGGGAGGACGATCCCTAAGGTGCCATCGCCCCTGATGCCCCAGCTTCATCGAGGGACGGTTCCAGCAATTCCACTGGCATCGCAGTGGGACGGGCAAGCTGCAGCCGGGCCGTCGTGGTGAAGGCCTCCTCCCTACCCATCTCGCCGGGCTCCTTGATGACAACGCTGACATAGACGGCGACCGGCAGATCCTCCTGCTGCGAGGTCACGGTCAACAGCTCTTCCCCGTCCGCCAGCCCGGGGTCGAAACCCCAGCTGTCCCACCACTCCCGTCCATCGAAGTAGGCGAAGAACACCTCCACCACTCCTTCCGCCAGTTCTTCCCCTCCAGAGATGCCCTCCATGTCATCCAGGCCGAAGTCTGCCCACGCCTCGGAGTAAGGAAAACGAGACTCCCAACGCCACAGCGAGTCGCCGTCCTGCCACTTGCTGTTGCCTACAAAGTACCCGACCCTCTTCAGGTCATACTCGGGCGTGCTCTCCCACGAAGAAGGCTCGAGCGCAGCGGTGAAGAGCAGGCGCTGCTGGTCCCCGATAAGCTCGAACCCCGGCCGGCCGCCGCCCGTCCAGACCGAGCCAAGCTCCCTGGATATCTGCGCCAGTGCCGTGCGGCCGCTCTGCGCAAGGTCCAGCCGGCGCTCAACGGAACGCCAGGCCCGCACGCAACCGTAGAAAGAACTCGCCATCGTGCCGACAACAGCAGACAGGATAGATACCGCCACGAGCAACTCGACAAGCGTCAGGCCCCTGGCGCGTGCCTTCACGGACCCTCCTCCCCTCCCCGCAGCCGCATGGCTGTGGCAGACACGCTCTTACGCCTGGTGCCTTCCCGCCAGCTGACCGTCACGGTCATCAGCATCAGGTCCTCGTCCCCCATCTCTCCTGCCCCGGCCGCAGGGCCGCTGGAGGGCCCGGTGAGGGCGTCCTCCTCCTCGTAGTAATGCTGCCGCAGGTCCTCCGACCACACGGGGACTGCATCGACGGACCACTCGAAGCGCTCGTAGGGCTCGTCGAACGTGCTCTCCTCCAGGAACGCCTCGTCCGACTCCTCGCCGGCCAGCCAGCCGATAAGGCCCTCGTTCAGCTTCTGCTCCAGCAGGAAAGAGGCCACTGTAACACTGGTGGCCGCCTCGCTGGCGGCTACCGAGTGGGATACCGACTGGATGATGACGACAACGGCCCCCGACAGGATCGCAAGAGCCACCATCACCTCCATCAGCATGAACCCGGCGCTCGCCCTCCACGCAGTCCTCTGCAGCACAGGCTACTCCTCGACGTTGATCCTCACCTGGATCGTGATCACCGGCTGTATCTTGCTTGAGGTCTTCACCTCCATCCGGGCGATCGTCTTCCCCAAGGGGATCTCCTGCTCCACCCAGACACCGATCTCGTATTCCGTGCCCTCCTTGATCGTCCGCACCTCGGTCGTGACGAACTCACTGTTCACGTTTGCCCCCGAGATGCTCAGGCCTCCCGATGCGCGGGTCAGCTTCACGCTGCGGTACCGGCGCTCGCCCTTCTTCATCCTGACGGACACGATCTCCGGCTGTATGGCAACGTCCCCGGTGACGTGCGTCGACACGCCCACCAAGAAGACCGGGGCCTCGGCCGAGCTGGTCTTTACCTCGATGTTTCCGAAGCGCCTCCCGATGGGAGCGCGGGCCCCGAGCTTGACCACCATCGTCTTCGCGTTTCCTCCGACGCCCGCCGGCCCGGGCTTGAGCTCGACCTCCACGAACTCGAGGGAACTCTTCGCAGAGAGGATCGTCACTCCCCTCTTGGGGGTCAGCGCGACGGACTTCACGGGGGTGTCCCCCGCCATGACCCGGTCAAACCTCAGCGCCGTGGGAACGGCCTTGATGACCACCTTGATGTCCCCGGTGATCGTCAGTATGACCTCCGGGTTTGACGGGTCGTTCGAAGGGATCCTGATCCGCTTGACCTGCGGGCCCTGCCTCCCTGCCGATTTGAACGTGACGTTTATCTCGCCCGTGTCCCCGGGAGCGATCCGCCTGGAGCTGAGGATCGCGGCCGTGCACCCACAATCCGGGCGCGGTTGCTTAAGCAACAGAGCCGCCGTGCCGGTGTTGGCGAACGTGAACGTATACGACACCCTCGACCCCGGTGATATGGCTCCGAAATCGTGCTTGAGCTCGTCGAACTTTATCCGGGGCGTCCCCCCCTCCCCGGCCGCCCGCGTCGGGCAGATCACGCAGGCCGCCACGGTCACAAGGATAAGCACGACCGCCGCGGGTCTCATCCGACCAGACATAGTCACCTCCTTGCTTGCGTAAGCAGTTTCCCTTTATTCATCCTCTTCGAGTGCGTATCCAAGCACCTTGACCCTGCCGACGGCCTCCATGCTGATGACCGTATAGGTGCGGCCGCTGCGCTCGTCCACTACGTACACGGCGGACCGCTCGATGCGGCCAGCCGGGCTTGCCTCGGTGAACGCCTTGCCTTCCTCCACCTCTCCCCGGGAAGTGACCACCTTCGCCAGTTTCACCCCCCGCATGACGGTGTGGGACTTGGAAAAGGACCCGACCAGGTCGAAATACTCCCCTGGAGCTTCCGCCGGATCTTCCTCCACCGTCAGCCAGAGCCTCCCCTCATCGAGGTCATAGTTGAGCCGGTGGCTGAGCCCCTTCGCCATCGCGCGCCTGCGTGCATCCCGCAGCGCACCCGCGACCGTCCGCGCCTCGATCTTCAGCCCGGACCCTCCGAGCCCCTTCCTCATCCTGGGCGCCGCCACCGCGGCCATTATGCCGAGGATTACCACCACCACCATCAGTTCGAGCAGAGTAAAGGCAGGCTCGAACTTGTATGCTCCTGCAGCATATATTTTTCGCGTTCGAGCCTGCGGAGTTCGCATCAGCATGCTCGCCTTCTCAGTTCTCGTCATCCTGTAAGTCATGGATTCGAACTCCAACCGGGAGCGGAGTTGTATGCGCCTATGGCATGCTTCTGTCGCAGCCGCTCCCAGGGAGTTCGCATCAGCATACTTGCCTTCTCAGTTCTCGTCATCCTGTAAGTCATGGATTCGAACTCCAACCGGGAGCGGAGTGGCATCCTTCTGTAGCACGGGTTGCCTGCTGCCGCTCCCAGGGTCCGGACCTCCTGCAGCCGCGCGCTTCCCGCAGCCGGATCACCCCTCCACCTGGCAGCTCACGATGTCATCCTGCGTCCCGAGGACGCGGTCCGGGCCCTTGGATATGACATCGAAGTCGGGGCACATATCCCCCGGCGCCTTGTAGATATACTGCTCCTTCCACGGGTCAATCGGCAGATTCCCATGCCTCAGGTAGGGACCGCTCCACTCCCGCAGCCCGGGGTTCCGGACCAGCGCTTCCAGCGTCGCGGGTACATCTCCGATCTCTATCTCGAAGAGTCCGATTGCCAGTTCGATTGAAGCTATGTCGGCCTTGGCCCGCGTGAGCCTGGCCGTCTTCTGTGCGCCGATCAGACGGGGAAGGACGGCGGCAGAAAGGATACCGATGATGACAACGACAAGCATCAACTCGATCAGCGTGAAGCCCCGGGCGCTGCCGTTCCTCTCAATCATCCAACGACGAGTCTTCATCCCATACCTCCCGCGCGCATCCCTGCGCGCCGTGTTCCCGGCCATGGCATCTATCCTTCTGAACCCGCTGCAGCCTCCTCAACCTCCGATCCCCGCGCTCAACTGGAATATGGGCAGTATCATCGCGGCCACGATGAACCCGACCACCACACCCATCACCAGTATCATCGCCGGCTCCATCAGCGACATGGCTGTGCGGATGCTGTTCTCAACGTCGCGATCGTACGTGTCGGCCACCCGCACGAGCGCTGCATCGATGTTTCCCGCTTCCTCCCCCACAGCGACCATGTCCACGACAGCAGGCGGAAACTCGTTGCCGCGCCCGAGCTGGCCGGCAAGAGTCCCGCCCTCGCGCACCCCCTTCTGCGCCCGTTCCAGCTCCACCACGAAAACGTGGTTGCCCACCACCCCGCTGGCCATCTCAAGCGCCGAGAGGATGGGAACACCGCTGCCGGTCAGGGTACCCAGGGTCCGCGCGAACCTGGCGATCGCGGCACGCCGCACGATATTGCCTGCACCGGGCAGCCTCAGCTTCAACCTGTCGATCGCATGGCTCCCCTCGACCGTCTTTCCTATCCGCATCACGCCCAGTATGATGATGAACAGTATCCCCGCGATGACGAGGCCGCCAAACCCCGAGAGGAAATTGCTGAGCTGCTGGAGCATCAGCGTCGGCAGGGGAAGCGTCTGGTCGAACTCCTCCATTACCTCGAGAAACCTGGGTATGACTACGACGAGCAGGAATATGATGGTCGCGACTCCGATACAGGCCATGAAGATCGGGTATGCCATCGCGGCCCGCATCCTGGCCCGCAGATCCGCGTCGCGCTCCTGGAACTCCGCCAGCCGCGCCAGCGTCGCCTCCAGGATGCCTCCTGCCTCCCCCGCCTTGACCATGCCGACGTAGATCGGCCTGAAAAGCCGCGGGTGCTTCGCCACCGCATCCGCCAGGCTGCCGCCGCCCTGCACCACGTTGCGAAGGTCTTCCGTCACGCGGTGCAGCCCGGCGCTCTCGCTCTGCTTCAGCAGCGTGTTCAGAGCGCGCAGCAGCGGCAGGCCGGAGGTGAGAAGATCGGAGAGCTGGCGCGTGAACAACGCTATGTCCCGCGAACGGATACGGGTGGACTTCGACCTCCGGGCGGCACCCGGTTCCTGCTGCACGGTCACGGATTCGGATACAGCTATGGGGAAGTACCCCATCGCCTGGAGCTTCCCCGCCACTGACCGCTCATTTTCCGCCTGGATCTTACCCGTGGTCAGTTTCCCGCCACGGGTCCTGGCACGGTACTCATAGGACGGCAAGATGCAGTCCCCCCGCTACCCTACCTCGGCCACCCGGAGCACCTCTTCCGTGGTGGTGACTCCCTCACGGACTCTCTCCCAGCCCACGGTCCGCAGGGCCTTCATCCCGGCCCTGACAGCATGCTCTCTTATAGCGCTGGCCGAGCTTCGCTGCACGATGAGCTCCCGCAGAGGCTCGTCCATGACAAGTATCTCGTACAGCGCGGTCCTTCCCCGGTATCCCGTCTGGTTGCACTCCTCGCACCCGGCCCCGCGGTAGAGAGTGCCAGCGGAGCCGGCTGGGAACCCTGTCTCCAGCAGGTACTCCTCACCCGGCTGGTACGACTCCTTGCAGCTGTCGCATATCGTGCGCACCAGCCGCTGGGCGACCAGGCCCTCGATAGATGCTGACACGAGGAAGGCCTCCACCCCCATGTCCAGCAGGCGGGTGACGCCGCCGGCGGCATCGTTCGTATGGAGTGTCGAGAAGACCAGGTGGCCCGTGAGAGCCGCGCGGATGGCTATCTCTGCAGTCTCCATGTCGCGGATCTCACCCACCATCACCACGTCCGGGTCCTGCCTCAGGATGGACCTGAGCCCCTGCGCAAAGCTAAGCCCGATGCCCGGCCTGACCTGGATCTGGCTAATGCCGTACATCTGGTACTCGACGGGGTCCTCGATGGTGATGATCTTGGTCCCCGCGATGTTTATATGGCTGAGAGCCGCGTACAGCGTGGTTGTCTTACCGCACCCGGTAGGCCCGGTCACAAGGACGATGCCATGAGGCTTCTCGGCAAGGCTCTTCATCTGGACCAAGTCCGCCTCATCAAGCCCCAGCTGTTCCATCTGGAGAAACATGCTCCGGCCGCTGAGCAGGCGGATGCTGATGCTTTCCCCGGAGATGGTCGGGATGACCGAGATCCTCAGGTCGAGGTCCTCCCCCGCGATACGCACCCTGATGCGGCCGTCCTGCGGGAGACGCTTCTCGGCGATGTTGAGATCGGCCATGATCTTCAAGCGCGATATGATCGCCGCCTGGAAGCGCTTGACTATCGGCGGGGTGCGCTGCTCCTGGAGTATGCCGTCCACCCGGTACCGAATCCGGAGGTTCTCCTCGAAAGGCTCGATGTGGATGTCGGTGGCCCGCGAATGAAACGCCTCCAGTATCACCTGGTTGACGAACTTGACGATCGACGCGTCGTCGGCCATCTTCTCCAGGTCCTCGTCCGACGCGTCCAGGTCGATCGTATCGATGCCGATCTCTTCCCGGTCCCGGGCCATGGTCTCCATCGTATCGGCACCGACACCGTAGTGCTGCCTGATGGCCTTCTCGATATCTTCCTGGCTGGCTATCACCGGCTGCACATCGAACCCCAGCAGCAGCCGGACGTCGTCAAGTGTGTGGATGTCGAGCGGGTCCGACATGGCGACTGTCAGTACGCCGTCCTTCTCCGACACGGGAAAGATGTGATGTTGATATACGAAATTGGCGGGGATCTTCGAGATGACAGAGCTGTCGACGGGAGCCTCGCTAAGCTTGATGAACGGGATCCCTAGCTGGCTCTCCAGGGCGCGGAGGACATCTTCCTCGGTCGCGTGCCCGAGACCCTTCAGCACCAGCCCCAGCCGCTCCCCGCTGCGCAACTGCTCTTCCAGCGCTTCCTCAAGCTGTGTCTCCGTGATGATGCCGGCATCTGTCAGGATGCTGCCGATGTTCTGTCGCTTCTCTTCCGGCATGTCTTGCGCTCCGTTCCCCGGCTCCGGCCCGAAGGCCCCAGGCCCCGGGCCAAAGGCCCGGGTGGGAAAAGGCCGCCCAGCGAGGCGGCCCATTCCTAACGGCTCAAGTCCAGATGCGTCCGGTCCCCACTTCGACCGCCACCCCGTCAGCGGCACGGACGCCGGCTAGTCATCCTCTGTGGCCGCCAGATCCTCGGGCTCCTGCTCGGGCTCGTAAAGCCTGACAGCATCGAAGATGCAATGCTCCCATCCCTGATGCTTGCTCATGTCCAGGGTCAGGGTATTGTTGCCACGCTCAGCCGGCACGTCCAGGACCGCAAACTCCTGCTTGCGCTTTGCGTTCGCAGGTGCAAGATCGAGATGCGCCAGGAAGCTGCCGTTCAGGAGGACCCTCACCTCTGTCTTGTTCTTCATGCTCCCGTTCTGGGATACGAAGTCTATTACGAAGACCAGGTCCATCTCTTCCGGTACCGCGAAGTCGAGGTCTATGCGGTGCGCGAATCCCGGGGTGGGATTTCCGTAGATGCCATGCGGGTACTTGCTGCCGGGCCCCAGCCTCATGATGCCGGTCGGGGTGAGAGGCGAAGTCAGATCGTACCAACTCCCATCGTCCTTGCCGGACTCATATATCATCATCAGGACCGGCGGGGGGACATTGGCAGCCGCCTCAGAGTCTGATCCGTCCTTGATGTCTGCATCCTGCGCATGACACGGCCACACGCAGGCCAGCACGGCAACGGCCGCGAGCACACGTCCCGCAATGCACGCAAGCCGCCAGCTCTGCCTCAGTGTATCTTCCATATCATCACCCCCTGTAAGTGAAGCGCTATGATACCATTCTCGGCTTCTCCCTGTCAAGGTTTCTGGGGTCCGCGAGGCCGTACTTCTTCATCCGGTAGCGCAGTGAACTCCGGTTCAGCCCCAGCAGCCGTGCCGCCCGCGAGAGTATCCAGCCGGACTGCTCCAGCGCGCTCACCAGACGCCTTTCCTCCTCGCCAGACAGTACATCCCGGATGCTGATCTCCCCGGCAGCCGCTGCTTCTGCCATCACCCGCTCCCTGCCCGCCGGCTCTCCCACGGCCAGGTGCTCTGCGGCTATCACGGGCCCCTGCCCCAGGACGACCGCCCTCTCAATGATGTTCTCGAGCTCCCGCACGTTGCCGGGCCAGTCGTAACTCATCAGGACCGATATGGCTCCGGGTCCGAAATCGCGGATATGCTTGCCTGCTTCACGCGCGTGCTTCTCCAGGAAATGCCTTGCCAGCAGCGGTATATCTTCGCGCCTCTCCCTCAGCGGCGGGATGACCAGCGGGACCACGTTGAGCCGGTAGTACAGGTCCTCCCGGAAGGTACCTTCTCTTATGGACTGCTCGAGGTCACTGTTTGTCGCGGCGATGACCCTGGTATCCACCTCGATAGTGTCCGTCCCGCCGACCCGCTCGAACGCCTGCTCCTGCAAGACGCGAAGCAGCTTCACCTGAGTCGCGAGGGACATGTCACCGACCTCATCCAGGAAGAGGCTGCCCCTGTCAGCCAGCTCGAACCGACCCCTCCTGCGCGATTCCGCATTGGTGAAGGCGCCCTTCTCGTGGCCAAAGAGCTCGCTCTCCAGCAGCGATTCGGGAAGCGCCGCGCAGCTGACCTTTATGAACGGGCGGTCCTTCCTCGGGCTCTGGTAGTGGATCGCGGCGGCCAGCAGCTCTTTGCCCGTGCCGCTCTCCCCGCGTATCAGCACCGCGGCGCGGCTCTCCGCGACCTTGGTAACGGTCTTCAGGATGTCCAGTATCGCTGCGCTGTTTCCTATGATGCGGCGGTAGTCGTACCTGGAGCGCATCTCATCCCGGAACAACTCGCTGTCGGCCACCAGGCGCTCGCGCTCCTCGATACGCTCGAGCACCACCTCCATCTGGTCCACCGAGAAAGGCTTTGTGATATAGTCAAACGCACCTTGCTTCATCGCACCCACAGCAGTCTCTACGGTCCCAAATGCAGTGACCATCACCACGTAGACGCCGGGGTGTACCTGCCTCACGGCTTTCAAGAACTCCATGCCGTCCATCCGCGGCATCTTGAGGTCGGTGAACACGATGTCCACCTCGTGCTGCGCGGCCAACTCCAGCCCCTCGGCCCCGTTCCTGGCGGTGATGACGTTGTACCCCGCCTCCTCGCTGACCCGCTTCAGGCCTTCGCGGATGGTGTTGTCATCTTCCGCAATCAGGATAGTCTTCATCTTCCTGTCCTATCGCTCCGGCCGCTCGACTGCGGCCGGCCGCCAGTGCCTCCCAATCAGGATCTGTTCTTCCCTGTGCTCTTCCTGCGCACGACCTGCACCGCACGCCTTGCAGGCGCTCCGCCCCTGCCGAACCTCGCACTGAAATGGCGGGTGCCCGAAGCCGAAAGCACGGGGGCGGAACACTTGCCCCCCTTCATACGGACCGCTTCCAACTCCAATGTCAGGTCGCCGTCAACCAGGTGTTCCTCCTCCCCCGCGCATCCCACCACGCACCTGTAGACCAGGTGCACGATCTCGGTCCCCTGCAGGAAAAGATCTCGCTTTCCCGCATCGGGGATCATCCTCTTCCCTTCCACGGGGTCGAGCTTCGCGGGCCCTATGTCGCGCCTGATGGTTATCTCTCGCTTCGTATGAGTCGCCAGCCGCCCGCTTTTCATCACTGCGCCCCTTCTCCACGGTGCGCCGTGTACACGACACCTGCCTCCGCCGCCAGGGCGCCCGTATCCACGCTGTCCTGCATCAGCTCTATGAGTACCGGGGAGAGCACCGGATCGAACCATGACCCGGCCTGTTCCTCGATTGTTGACAACTGCTCGGACAAAGAGAGCAGGTGCCCGTGGACCGGAAGTTCGTTCATCCTGTCGTAAGCATCCGCAAGCGCGATTATCCGCGCTGCCAGGGGGATCTCATCGCCTTTCAGGCGCAGGGGATATCCCGAGCCATCGTAATGCTCGTGGTGATGATAGACTCCCGGCACGATATCCGAGAAAACCGGGCAGGGCTCCAGGATGTGCCTGCCTATCACAGGGTGCAAAGACACCCTGCGCCGGTCTTCCTCAGTAAGCTTGCCCCTCTTTTCCAGCACCCTGTCGCTGAGCCCTATCATACCGATGTCGTGCAAAAGGCCCGCCATCCAGATGCTCTCTATCTGCTCCGCCGGCACGCCCGCCTCCAGGGCTATTTCGCGGGCACATGCGGCCACCCGCTCGCAGTGCTCGAAAGTCCGCGTATCCTTCGCGCGCAGGGCCTCGGCCAGCACCGCCGCATAGCCCGCGCGTTCCTCCAGCGCCGCTTCGCCCGCCAGTGCCTCTTCAAGCTCTGGCACATCATGGCTTGCCATCGCTGCCCGGACAAAAGACATCCCCACGGCAGCAGCCAGGAGACCCACCATCATCAGGAGCACGATATGAGTGCGCACCGTCACCGCACCCGGGACTGCCGCGCTTACCAGGTAGACGGTCACTATGAGCGGCATGGTGCCGGCAAGCCCGACGGCCATCCAGGTCCGTGAGTTCACTGCGTCGCCCGGGCATTCGTGCCTTTCCCGGCTTCCTGCTGCCTCCATCACCTGTCTGTGCATCTTCACTGCCTCCTCGCACGGTATCATAGCATCTAGCGTGCCAGACAGGCTGCGCACAGGAGGATGAGGCACAAACCCCTGATATGAATATACTTATGCCTCAGGACAATTCGAGGGCTCCCGCCCTCCACTTACACAATTTGGTAGAGTTTCACCCGGGGGAAGTAGCCCCATCTCCGAAAGATATTGTCTATCAGGTTATTAGATGCCACGACAGATTTGTCACACACGGTACGGTAACGTACTCTCAATGGCAGGACATCCGACACATGTATCAGGCGAGAACGACAGTAAAGACACCCCTACTCCGTTTTGCCCAAAGCGAAGCATTCAGGAGGGCCTGTGTATCCCGAACTTCCTGGCCTTGTAGCCCAGGACACGCTCCGTGATGCCCAGCTTGCGGGCAGCACGCGTCTGCACCCAGCCGGAATCCTCCAGCGCACGGGTCATCATCTCCCGTTCCAGTGCCTCCACGGCTTCGGACAGGCCCTCCGGGGCCTCCGGCACGGGCGAGCCCCCGGCGGAGTCCCTGATCTCCAGCGGCAGGTCGCCCCGCTTGACAGTATTCCCCTCGCAGGTGACCACGGCCCGCTCGATGGCATTTTCCAGCTCGCGCACGTTGCCGGGCCAATCGTAGCTCTCGAACGCATCCAGCACGCCGGAAGACAGCCTCCCGACTTCCTTGCCATGCTGCCTCCTGAAGCGCTCCAGGAAGGCCGCGGCCAGCTCCGGCACGTCTTCCTTGCGGACGCGCAGGGCGGGGAGCATGATCGGCACAACGTTCAGCCGGTAGAACAGGTCCTCGCGAAAGCGGCGGTCTCTGACGTCTTCATCGAGCCTGCGGTTCGTCGCGGAGATTATGCGTACGTCCACCCTGATATCGTCCTTGCCCCCTACCCTCTGGAACTCCATCGACTGCAGCACCCGCAAGACCTTTGCCTGGAGAACGAGGCTCATGTCCCCTATCTCGTCAAGAAACAGGGTGCCATTGTCAGCCACCTCGAACTTTCCCAGCCGCTTCTGGGTAGCCCCGGTGAAAGCACCCTTCTCGTGCCCGAAGAGCTCGGATTCCAACAGGGCCTCCGGAATGGCAGAGCAGTTCACCACGACGAACGGCAGCTTACGGCGTGGACCGTTGAAATGCACAGCGCGGGCCACCAGCTCCTTCCCGGTCCCGCTCTCGCCCTGGATGAGGACTGTTACATCAGTCTCTATCACCTTGGACAGCATCCTGAACACCTCCTGCATCGCCTTGCTCGCTCCCAGGATACTGTCGAACTTGTATCTGCCGGCAAGCTCGGACTGCAGCCGCTTGTTCTCCTCGACCAGCTGGTGCCTCTCCAGCGCCCTCTTCACCACCAGCTTCAGCTCTTCCTTCTGGAAGGGCTTGGTGATGTAGTGAAAAGCCCCTTCCCTCATGGCCTCAACGGC
>SDBT01005831.1_pt1 | contig 20608 bp, 17 predicted proteins | sample 2277101 | NCBI WGS metagenome assembly SDBT01 (sample SAMN10404973, study PRJNA504765) | marine sediment metagenome | isolation source: marine sediment core GS10_PC15, 103 cmbsf | place: Arctic Ocean: Southern Knipovich Ridge | collected 2010 | reverse complement strand
TCCATAGACAACGGTGGCGTCGACCTCCTTGCCGACTTCGAACTCGTCGAGATTGAGCGGCTCCCCCTCGGCATCCTGAAACTTGCTGACGTTGTCGAGCACCTTCAGCTTCAGCTTGCGCAGCACGATCTTCTTCTTCTTGTTCGGATCGCCGTTGGGGCCCTGCTTCGCGGCGAGATCGGGCCAATCCTGCCCGTTCTTGGGACGGGCCTTGATGACGATCACGTCGTCTTCGATCTTGTCGATCTTCCCACCCACCACCAACGAGTCGAGCCGCAGCGATCGGAGTTCCTTCTTCGTCGGCTTCTTCTTGTCAGGATCCTCGAAGGCCCAGCCCGCCGTGCAGTGCAGGCCCTTCCACATGTACTCCAGGATGTCGTCGCCCTCGATCTTCGCGCCCCCGATGTCGATGCGCAACGTGTCCGAACGGCGAACGCGCAGCTTGAGCGTCTTCTGTCCCTTCCCGAACGGCTTGACGGACAGCATGCCGAGGAGATCCTCGTCTTCTTCGTCCTCTTTGGCCGCCTTGAACTTGATGATGCGCCCGGTCTGGTTGCCCGGCGCGTCGGCCTGCTGGGGCTGATCTTGGGGCGGGGCATTCGGCTTCTTCGGAGGTTTTCGCCCCCCCCCGCCGCTGCGCCTTCGGCCTCCACCGCCCATCTGCGCATCGGCCGCCTCAGCCCCTACGAGCAGCACGGTGGCGAACACCGCGCAGAGAATCCCGAGCATACGAACACGACTCGTTCCATTGGCTTTCATTGGAGGGTCTCCTCGGACCAAGGGGCGGGCGGGAGTGCTCGCCCACGGGGGAATGACGCTGTACCAGTATACGCTTGACAGCGGACATTCACAACTGATTCTATACCGACCCCCGCGGAGTTCCATTTCTGATCGCGGCATCCACAGGCGTTGCGCCAGGATAACACGAACGGTTGATCCGCCAAACGGCAAGCCGGCAGGCCAGCCAAGCGGCGTAATCGGTCGTTTTATCTCTGCGCGGGGCTCTGGCGAGTTGGGCCGTCCTCGGCCCCGGTTCTCCGCTACTATTGTGACACGCCGGCCCAGGCGTCGTTGGGCCGACCGCAAGCCCGCCCGTCTTGTGCGAACGCCTGCCGGCCGCCGACGTACAGATCGGAGCCCGAACGCCTGGGCGATTTGCCTTGTTTGTTCTGGAGACGCTATGTCCTTATATCTCGGACGCCTCATCGCCCTCGCGGCCATCGGACTGCCGCTGCTCTTCGTCTCCCGGGCCTCGGCTCAGCCGACGACCCGCCGCAAGCCGCCCCCGCGTCTCGCCAAGTCGTTCCTGGCCAAGACGATCCAACTCGGCGAAGGCGTCGAACGAAAGTACGCGCTCTACATCCCCCCTCAGTACGACAGAGATCCCGACCACAAGTGGCCGGTCATTCTGTTTCTCCACGGCAGCGGCGAGTGCGGCGTCGATGGCGTGAAACAGACGACCGTTGGCCTGCCGCGTTACATCGCCGGTCGCCCGAAGAAGTTCCCGTTCATCACCGTCATGCCGCAGGCTCGGACGCTGTGGTTCAGGGGCGACGACTCGATCGCCGTTTGGGCCATTCTCGATACCGTGTTGAAGGAATACCGAACGGACCGCGACCGCGTCTATATCACGGGGCTCTCCATGGGCGGATTCGCCACGTGGGAGTTCATCATGTCGCGGCCCGATGTCTTCGCCGCGGCCGTTCCCATCTGCGGCGTCGGCAGCGAGGCGTTCGTGTCGAATATCAGAGACCTGCCGATCTGGGCCTTTCATGGCGCGTTGGATACGAATGTGCCCGTTCAAGGATCGCGCGCGCCCATCGAGGCGCTGCGCAAACTCGGCGGCAGCCCGAAGTACACGGAATACCCCGGTCTCAAACACACTTGCTGGACCAGCGCCTATGCCGACAAGTCGCTGTGGCGGTGGCTGCTGAAGCAGCGCCGACCCCCGCCGCCGCGCGTTGTCGATCTGCTGTTTCCCGGCCGCGTGACCAAGGCCTGGTGGCTCACCGCCAAGGCGGTCGAGGGTCTGGACGGCCCCGCCCACATCCGAGTCGAGATAGGCGAAGATCATCACATCGATGTCAAGACCGAGGGCGTCATGGCGTGGACGATCCTCTCGGCGACCGAGCCGTTGGAGATCGGCGACGAGATCGAGGTGACGTGGAACGGCAAGCCCTTCTACAAGGGAACCTTCAAGGGCGTGATAGGCTTTCAGCCCCGCCCCGAGTCGCAGCCCGCCTCCGAGCCGAGTACCATGGATGAATCAGCCATCCGCGCCGGTCCCCCCGGCAGAGCCGGGGGCTTTGGGTGGGAAACAAGGGTGGGAACCTCCCATCATCGTGCACGGGGCTCGTGCTTGCGGAGGATGTCCAGCAGTTCCTGCATGTCCGCCGCCATGGGCGCGACCAGTTCCAATGGCGTCTCGAGGATCGGGTGCTTCACGACGAGCCGATGCGCGTGGAGCATCTGGCGCCGCCAACGCGGCTCGTCCGAGTCGTCCTCGCGGGCCGTGACGTTGCGAAGGGAGACGTGCCGCCCTCCGTAGAACGGGTCGCCGACGATCGGATGGCCGATGTGCGACATGTGTATGCGCAATTGGTGCGTTCGGCCTGTCTTGGGGAAGAGCTCGACCAGGCTGAATCCGCAGAAGCGCTGCCGGACGCAGTACCGTGTCACGGCTTCTTTCGTGAGTTTCTTCGCGAACTTCTTGCCTAGCCGTTCGGCGAACCCGGTCGCCACATAGCGGTCGTGCACGGTCGGGTGCTGACCGATGGGCACGTTGATGACGTCCTCGTCAAACTCCGGCTGACCGTGAACGATTGCCCAGTAGACCTTCTGCGTCTGGCGCCGCTCGAATTGCAGGGACAGGCGCCAGTGCGCCTCGTCCGTCTTCGCGACGATCATGACGCCCGTCGTATTCTTGTCCAGCCGATGCACGATGCCGGGGCGGAAAGGATCGCCCGTCTTCGCCAGCGAACTCGAATAGAACGCCAGTGCGTTGGCCACCGTGCCCATCTGCGACCGCCGCGCGGGATGCGCGATCATGTCCACCGGCTTGTTGATGCCCAGGACGAAATCGTCCTCGTACACGATGTCCAACGGGATGTCTTGAGGAATGACCTCGTAGGGCTCCGGCTTGGGAAAGACGATGTCGATGACGTCGCCGGCGTCCATCTCATAGCTGTTCTTGGTGGGTTTGCCGTTGACGGTGATCTCGCCGCGTTTGATCTGTCGCTGGATGATCGTGCGCGAGATCTTCCGGAACCGCTCGTTGAGGTACTTGTCCAGACGCTTGCCCGGCATCTTCCGCCGGACGACGATCCGCGCGCGCTGCTCGCCGTCGGCCGCATCGTCGAGTCGCTCGACTGTCTCGTTGTCGGCATCGCCCACGTCGGGTTCGGCCTCGAGGTTTCTCTGCTCGTCACACATGGGACATCGATGTCAGGCTATGGAATCACGCGGAAGATCACCAAACGCCAGCCTACCCGCGCGAGGAGACCGTGGCCGGAATCGCCACCTTCGTGGCGCTCGCCACCAGATTGGGCAACGTCGGCGCGAAGCCGTCGGCCCGGGGCTTCTCGTCGCTGGGCGATTTCTCACCGCGCGTCAACCAGCCGGTGTTACGCAAGGTCATCGCCGCATAGGGGAGCACCCAGGACAGGCAGACGATCCAGAAGAGGTTGTAGACGAGCAGCCAGACCCAGTCACTGTCCCGCTCGTTCTTGTAGTAGACGGTCGACAGGACGAGCGAGAACAGCAGCATGACGCCCACATAGCGCAGCACGAATCCGTCACTCGTCACCAGGAGCCCCATGCTGTGCGCGATCAGCAGCGGCGGCATCACGAGCGACAACAGAACGAGGACCATGTTGAGCCGAAACACGTGAAGATGCTGCCGGCGGAAACGCGTGAACATGAACCGCCAGAGCACGAGCGTCTCGCGGATGTTGCTCCGCGCCCAGCGGAGGAACATGTTGGCCATGCCACGGTAGCCGTGCGGCACGCGGCTCCACACGACGGCATTGCCCTGATAGGCCGTCAGGCATCCCTCGCGGAGCAACAGGTTCGTCATCGAACGGTCTTCGCCCGTCGAACAGGGCAGCCCCAGGAACGACTGCTCCAGCCACTCGTCCGCGATTCGCCGAACGACGTCCGCGCGATACGCGCTCAGGGCGCCGGGCGTACAGAACACGCCGCGGAACTCGTTCTGATAGGCACGAACGAACTTGAACGAAAGACTGAAATAGACCTTCAAGAACCGCGTGATCAGATTCTGACGGGGGTTGAGCACCTGCACGCACCCTGCCACGCAGCCGATGGCCGGATCGCGAACGAGTGGCGTCACGGCATTCCGCAAGGCGTCGGGCGCCAGCACGCTGTCAGAGTCGATCGTGACGAACACATCGCCTCGGCCTCGTCGGAATCCGTCGTACAACGCCTGGCGCTTGCCCATGTTGCTCGGCTGTCGCAGCGTCGTGATGTTCGCGCTGTCGCCCGCCTCGTCCGCGGCCGCCACGATGTGCGACCAGGTGTCGTCCGTGCTGCCGTCGTCGATGACGATAATCTCGACGCGATCGGCGGGGTACCGGCTCGCCGCCGCCGACAGGACGGACCACCGAACCAACTCTCCTTCGTTGAACGCGGGAATCACCACCGTCACCGAGGGTAGCGCCGCGTCGCCTGCGGACTCCATCGGGCGATAGCGTCGCCAGAGAATCAGCCGCCAGATCAGCGACACGAAAACCACCGCCCCATAGGCGATGGCGACGGTCCAGGTGACCGCACCCAGCAGTGTGCCGTCCGCAATGCGATGGAACCGCCAGAAGTCCGACATCAGCAGCGTCCAACCCAGGATGATGGCGGCGGCGAGCACGATGGACACCTTGATCCAACGCTCGCTACCCCGCCAACACGTGGGCATGGCGGGCCGTGAGGCCGTGCCGAGACGAACGGGCGATGCCTCGCATGGCCGCTGTGTGCCGGCGCGTCGAGTTGTCGTCTCTGTCCGAGACTGGAAGAAGCTGATCAAGTTCTCTCTCGCTCGATGAGTTCCCCGGAGTGCGTGTACAACGATCTTACGAACTCCACTCCACGGCATCAACCATTGTCGTCTCGAAAGACGGGGGGCGTGGCGCCCGTCCTACAAGAACTCAGACCCACAACATCGGCGACGGTTGGCCGATTACGGCGTCAGAACAGGCTACCGGACGCTGCCGGCCCCGCCATGGGGCCGCTGGTGTTGTACCACTACCCAACTGGCAGGTGCCGACAACTGAAGCGTGTGATATAACGCTTCGGATGTCCAGCGGCGATCACGAACAACGGACCTCCACGGGCGCCGCCCGAAGTCCGTCGTTCTTCTCGGACGAAGCTGCGGCCGTGATGTGGGGCCATCATCGCGATCTTCTCATTGTCGTCGCGCTGCTGTGCCTCGTGGCGTTGACGGCCGGCTCCTTCTACCCTCGATTCGTCAGTGCCGACGGCATCACGGACGCCGCATCGGGGCGGGCTTTGACAACCGGCATCGATCCCAATACGGCCCAATGGTACGAAATCGCCCAACTGCCCGGCATCGGGGAGACCGTCGCCCAACGCTGCGTCGCCTATCGGCAACAGCATGGGGGGAATCGACCGGCGTTCCTGCGCCCCCACGATCTGACGCGCATCCGTGGCATCGGCGAGCGAACCCTGCGGCGAATCTCGCCATTCGTCCGGTTCCCCGATCACGCCACCCAGTAGGCCGCCGAAGGAGGAAAGAAAGGGGGAAAGGGAAGGAAGGGCTCGGAGGTGAACAGCGTCGTGTACGTCGAGGGCGGCGACCACGATCCGGGGGATATCGTCACGGTCCGCTGCACGGGCACTCGGGGCTACGATCTTCTCAGGAAGCCGGACACCGGTCCGCTACGTGTCGTGCAGTAGAGCATGGATCCTCGTTGTTCGCACCGTAGCGAAGCACTAGGCGCGAATTGCCGGGAGAGAATCCACCCCGCGGCGTGCCGATCATGACGAGCGACAGTCCGAACGGCAATCGGACGACACGCTCGATCGCATCCACGAACGGGACGAGGCGATTGAACGTCCACGCGGCGGACATCGGAATGCGTTGTCGTCGCAGGATGCGCCCTTTCCACAACCATCCGAAATAGCCCAACGTGTTCATATAGAAGCTGTACGTGGTCTCCAGTCCGGCCTCCGCAAACAGGGCTCGCAGGCACCGACGGTTGTAGCGACGGTAATGGCCGAGCGACTGGTCCACCGAACCGTACGCGCTCATGTGCGCCGGGACCAGCATCACCACTCTCCCGCGATCGAGGCAAAGCTCACGCATTCGACGCACGGCGGTCAGGTCATCCTCGATGTGCTCGAGGACATTCAGGCAAAGAACCGTATCGAAACTCGCTGCCGTCACGTCTTTGTTCGGACACTGCTGGATGGTGTGCGGCGCGAACGAGACGTTCCTGTGTTCCGCGAACCGCCGGCTGATCTCGCGTACCGATTCCGTGTGCGGCTCGAGGCAGACCACGCGTTCGGCATTCAGCAAGAACTGTGTGATGTTCCCCCGCCCGCTACCGACTTCACAAACCGAGCCGCGTATCCATGGACGGACCTTGTTGAAAATCCAATGGTGGTAGTTGTACAACTCCTTGATCAGCCCGAGCGAGGTGTGGACCTCCTTCGTGGCGGGTGAATCCACAGGAGCGGCATGAGGCAAGGCAGCGGTCGCGTCCATCTCATCCTTATCGGCAGCCCTCCGGCGTCTCCGCAAACCGCGATCGCCGCGTTCTAACGGTCCGCCAAGGCTGTTTCAGCGGGTTGCATGGGGATCTGGACGGGTGCCACCCCGCGCCGGCGCTTTGGAGCCTCAAACAGCCCCGACGATGCCGTCACGAGCCCCGGTCTGCTACGCGTCAACAGCCCCGCGCCATCGTCAGGATCAAGCTTCAGCTGGGCTTTCTCCGACGACTACTCTGTATGTCAGACAAAGAACGAACCACAGAACGAAGAATGTGGGCTCTTGTGGGCTGCGCGCTCGGTCTTCTCACGCTTCTTGCGCTGGGCCTCCGAACGTATGGCGCAGGCGTCCCGTTTCATACGGGCGACTTCGCGTGCCTCCCCTACAAGGTCAGCCGGTGGTACGGCTTCACGTGGATCATCACGCATATCCACGGCCCGGTGCTGCCGACGATCGATCTCCTGTTCGCCAAGGCCGTCGTGGCGCTCGGCGGCGTCATGAACGAGGCCATGTGGCGCCTGCCGCTGGGCCTCATCGGAACCGCCCAGGTCCCCCTCACCTTCGTGCTGATGCGCCGGCTCCGCGGCAATGTTTGGGCCTCGCTCATGGCCGCCGCGATCGTGGCCGTCATGCCGTCGCTCACATCCGACGCTCGGTATCCCTACGGTTACGAGGTGCTCGGCGTTTTCATGGCATCGCTCGCTTTGTGGGCATGGCTCCGAGCCCTCGACCGATCCACGCGAGCGAGCCGTTGGCTCGCCGGCGGACTGCTCGGCCTGTACTTGCTGTCGCATCTTGTCATCTACGCTGTGCCCATCGTCGTGACTACGGCCGTCTTGATCTCGCTGGGGTTGCGTAAGGGCCTGCGACGGCTTCTGACGCTCTCGACGCTCGTGCCGGTGATTCTGGCGGCATCGTGCATTTTGTTCGCGTTCTTCGGACTCGGCGGTGGCATCCTGGGCCGGATGGCGCGTCACGTCGGACACGGAACCTTGAACGTCGGCGCCTCGACGCCGATCGACCTCTTGGCCCTGTGGCACGGTCACATGGGCCCGATCTGGTCGGCCTTCTGCATCGTTGCTGTCCTGGTCGGCCTCGTCTTGTTGGTGCGACGGGATCGACGCGGCCTCCCCGCCTGGTGGGTGGTCGTGTACGTCACGCCGATGGTGATACTGCTCGACTTCGGGAACATCGGGCGACCCACCAGCTATCAGATTCAGGGCACGTTCGCCGCCAGCCTCGCCGGATGCCTGCTGCTGCAAGTCCTCGCCGAATCAGCGGTCTCCCTGTCCCGACGCACAAGGGCGGCAGTTCGCGTGACGCTCGCCGGTTTCGGTGCGGCGGTGGTCGCGTTACTCCTGCTCGGATCTGTCAGCAGTCTGTTCACGCCGGATCGGTGGCCTGCCCTGACGGGCACGGTCGACTACGGTCGCGTTGTCCCGGACCCGGGATTCAAGGCCGCCGGATGGTATGTCCGCGAGCATGTGCCCGATGACGCCCTGATTCTCGCCACGCACGGCATCATGGGTCTGGAATACCCGTGCGTTTTCTATTACCTGGGCCGACACGTCGCCGCGGCCGAGGACACGTCATTCGAGACGGAGTGTCGGATCATCGAAGCCGTTCGGGCCGACATCGACATCGCCCTCGTCGAGCCAAGATACCTGACACGGTTCGCGCCACGGTTTGGATTCACACTGCCCGTGCGATTCATGCGCGATGGCCGGCCCGTTCTCTACGTCGCGGCCAGGAGCGGATACGAAATCCCCACTATGGACGTCGACATCCCGCAGGCGAACCGCCTCTATGATCGCGACTACCGCCTGAAGGAAGTCCCGGAGTTGGTCACCGAGCTACCGCGCACTGCCGCCGTGAATCATGAGATTCTCGTCCTATTGGCCGAGGCCGACGAGCGACTCGAGAACGAGAAGGGGCAAGCCACGCTCTCTGGACGAACTTCCTGGGCCGAGCCGTGAACCTGACGATGACCTGACCTGACCCAGTACTGTCCGGCGTTCAGATTGCCATGCCGTGCCCTTACGGTCGCGGCCCTCGCCGTTGACAGAAGCGTGCGCCACCGATATCGTCACAACCGTGCGACGGCGTGTCGCCTCTGCCGCCAGAATTGTCAGCGGGCACGGCAGCCCCGCGGAATGGTCACGATATGTCGGTCAAGGAATGGTCGGAAGAGATCATCCTCGCTGAGTTGCAGGACGATCCGCTCTTCTCCGAGGATCTCAATCAGCTTCAGGAGATGGTCGAGAGCCGCAGCGGCGGTCATGTCGTGTTGGATCTGTCGGGGATCAACTTCCTCAACTCCTCCAACATCGCCAAGCTGCTGAAGCTGCGAAAGATGGTCGCCGCCTCTCCCGGCGCCAAGCTCAGGCTCTGCGCCATCAACACCGGCGTCTGGGGCGTCTTCCTCGTCACCGGTCTCGATAAGATCTTCGACTTCTGCGACAACGTCGCCAGCGGCCTCGCCAGCGTCCAACTCGACGACGAGCGCTAGGGCATTCCTCGATTGAAACCGCTCGTTGGGCCGCGCCCCAACGGGAAGCGCCAGCGAGACGAGCTACGGGTTTCTCGCCCGCGCGACGAGTCCACCCCCACCCGCCGGGCAAGACCCCGTGGCACCCTCGGCGCGGAAATCTGGGTCAAGCTCGCCGCCCTCGGCGTGGCGGATGAAATCCTCGAACGAAATTAGCCGCCCGGTGTGCAGGACCAGGCGGTAAGACCCCGGCTTGACGGTGTTTTCCTGGACGCTAACTTTCATCGCTCACTCCCGTCTCTGTCGCCAGCCCCCGGCCCACAGACCCCCCGCCCAAGGCCCAAAGACGCCTTCCCCGGCCGGTACTGGACTATGACGACACTGTCATTATACCATACGACACTGTCGAAAACAAGAACGACAGCGTCAGAACCGCATACGACACTGTCGTGTTGGCCATACACCGCTCGGGTAAGCCGACCGCACCGCCCGTACAGCACCTCCGCAACCCACGACCACCGGCAGCGTACCCGTGCGAAAGGGGGGCACCGCCGCGACTACGAACGCGTCATCCGGGAGATCGCCCGGCCGCCCGGACGGTGGGAAGACCGCGCATTACTATGGTAAGATGGCTCAGCACCCGAGGCGAAGCGGGGCCGTGGAGCGAAACGGCCAGCGCGACAGTTGGGGCGTAAGTGGGTGGCCCATGTCCTTCGGACGTGGGGGAGCCGATGATGAACGCGCGGGGCGGCCGGATCATCGCGCCTGAGTTGTCATGGACCGCCTTCGAGCCACATGCTTCGGCGCGCATGGACCGCTGCGCATTACCGAGGTAGAACGGCCCCGTACCGCCACTTTGAGGACGCCCTGCAATGCCTACTACTATGCCCGTTGGCGAGACGAGCCTCGATTGGACCTCCCTCCTCCTCCCTGGTCTCATCGTAGCGATCATCAGTGGTTGCTTTGCGCTGCTCGGTACTTTGATTGTACTTCGGCATGAGAGGAAGAAGATCAGGCTCCAAGAGATGGCTCGACTAAGGTGGGAGAAGAGATGGGACGTCATAGGCGAGACCTATTCACTCCTCGCCAAGGTGGACCTCGCCTTCCGGGCGGTTCCCCAGCCCGACAGTGAGACCCTACGGGAACAAGAGATTCAGGACGCTCACGGCGTCTGGAAGAGCTTCGACCAGTTCTACTTCCCAAACTGCTTGTTTCTGCCTAAGAACTTCGACGATCGCGTTCGGAAGATCAGCGACGAGTTCCAGCACATGCACAGCGACTTCTCTGCGTACTCAAGAGCCCTGGGAAGCACTGGCCCGCAGGCGGACGAGGCCCGGCTCATTTATCATCAGGAGTATGGCCGTCACCAGCGGTCTCTCGTCGGTGGCGAGCTAGAACAGAGGATCAGGCAACTGAAGGACGACTTGCGAGCCTACCTCGACCAGGGAGAAACACCATGAACCCACAAAGCGGAGGATATCATGTGGTGCTTCCGCCGTTTTCCGCCGGGTGCCACTGGCGGCTTTCCCGCCAGTGCGATGCAGGGTCGCCCGGGCTTGCATGGTTGGGCATGGAAACAAGAAAACGGGCTGCGCCGTCCAGCGGCGCAGCCCGTCGTGGGGCTTGCGTTGTCGGTCTGGTACCGTCGGCGTCTGGTGACAAGCAGGCCGCCGAGGGCCAACAGGGTTACTGTGGCCGGTTCAGGGACGGTGGCGACCCAGGCTTCGTCAAAGCCGTCGGGGTTGACGCCAGTGCCCGCAATGGTCATTCCATTGGCGGAGATGCCGAAGGCATCCTTCAAATGCCAGCCCGTCAGATCGAGTCCCAAGTCGTTGACCAACAGAGCCTGGAGGCTTTGCATTCCGTTGAGGCCGTCCCAGATGAACACTCCGTAGCCGGATGCGGAAGTGCCTCGCCCCACGACGACTGACCCGTCCGCGGATGTGGCACGCGCGTGACTCTCGAAGCCGCCGCCGGGCAGATCGCCCAGGCCAACCATGCCGCCGCCGGACGTCCACCGAAACGCCTCGGTGCCGGATGCGGACTCGCCCCACCCCGCGACGACCGAGCCGTCGGCGGACGTGGAATACGCATAGCTCTGGAAGCTGCCGCCGGGCAGGTCGCCCAGTCCGACCATGCCGCCGCCAGATGTCCACCGAAACGCTTCGTCACCGGATGCGGAATTGCCCTGCCCCACGATGATCGAGCCGTCGGCGGACATGGACTGCGCCCTACTCCGGAAGATGCCACCAGGCAGGTCGCCCAGGCCGACCATGCCGCCGCCAGACGTCCACCGAATCGCCTGACGCCCGGCTGCGGAAGTCCCTCCCCCAGCGATGACCGAGCCGTCGGCGGAGGTGGAATACGCAAAACTGTCGAAGGCGCCGCCTGGCAGGTCACCCAGGCCGACCAAGCCGCCGCCAGATGTCCACCGAAACGCTTGGAGGCCGGATGCGGACCAGCCATGCCCCACGACGACGGAGCCGTCGGCCGACGTGGAAGTCGCACGAGTCTGGGGGGCGCCGCCGGGCAACTGGCCCAGGCCAACCATGCCGCCGCCAGACGTCCATCGAAACGCTTCGTAGCCGCCGGAATCGGATTGGCCCTGCCCCACGACGACCGAGCCGTCGGCGGAGGTGGAATACGCTCCGCTGTGGAAGTTGCCGCCGGGCAGGTCGCCCAGGCCCTGGAAACTCGGCACCGCCGCCAAGCCAGCCGAAGCCGACCAAGAGACCATCACCGACAAGACGGCCACGGATGCGAGTACACGTTTCCTTCGATCAATCACGAGTGGTCTCCTTTCGTCTCCGACAAGCCGGCGACTTCACCCTCGGAAGGGCAAGAGTCCGCCTTGCTCCAGCTTTGTCACCTACACTCACCGCAACGGGAAACGTACCCCGTCCAGTCTCCAGGCCTCTGCAGTCTCCCCATTCACGAACCATCTGAAAGAAGGGGGAGCTTCCTTGGCCTCCGCCAACGCTCCCCATCATACCGCGAATCCGCCGCGAACTCAACCTGATGGCAGGGTGCCCCATCCTTTGCGTAGCAAAGGGTGGGGGATCACTCTCTTGCGTGGCGGACGCATCCCCCACCCTTTCTACCCAGAAAGGATGGGGCACCCGCTGCTCGCCCTGAAGGGGCGACGGCAAGTAGCCACGGGTGGAGCGCAGCGGAACCCGTGGACTCGGGTTCGCTCCCCAACAACTCTCCGCCCCGAGGGGGCGGGGGACAGTGTGCTCAGTCCTGCAAATAGCGATCGTCGTGCTCAATCCCATGTGCGTCCAGCAGCGCCTTCAATTCCTCGACGAATCCGCGCTGATGATGATGCGCCGCCTGATTGCGGATGTACTGTCGCACGGTCTCGAGTTGCGACGGGCTCACGGTGAACGCCGCGTATCCTTCCTGCCAGGCGAACGCGCCCATCGTCGGGAACTCCGCGTGGATCCAGCGCGAGGCGTTCGCCTTCAGCCGGCGCATGAGCGTCGCCAGCGCCTCGTCGGTTCTCCACTGGATCAGGAGATGGACATGATCCGCGACCCCGCCGATCTCGTGCGCGATGCCACGCTCGCCGCGGATGGTTCCGCCCAGGTACTCGTATAGGCGCGGTTGCAGATCGGCCGCGATCAGATTGGCGCGGCGCTGGGTGCTGAAAACGATGTGATAGAGCAGTCGTGTGAACGTACCCGGCATGGGAGCCTCCCCCGCCCCTGCGGGGCGGAACGATAATCTACCGAGCATCGTATCCACGGGTTGCGCTGCGCTCCACCCGTGGCCATGCGCCCGCGCCCCTACGGGGCGATCGTATCCACGGGTTGCGCTGCGCTCCACCCGTGGCTACTGTCCGCGACCCCTCCGGGGTCGTTCCGGCGGGGCACTCACGCAGAAAAAGCGTATGGGCAAGGCCAAGGGCTACAGCCCGCGACTCTTCTACGGCGATGTCGCCATGTCCTCGCCCGCTTGAGCGAGATGGCGCGGCGGGCTATCCAATAGGCCGAACGCCATGATCTGCCCGGCGATGCGGCGACTGATCCGCTTGGCCAGCGGAAGTGTGGCGTGCAACTCGTCCAGATAGTCCGCATTCGTCCGCGGCAAGTCCGCTTGCGAACAGGAGACGAAGGGCACGCCGCGCTGCCGGCACGCCGTCTCGAGCATGTCGATCATGGCCGGCTCGACGTCCTTCCATCGCTGCTCCGTGAGCGGGCTGTTCGGGATATAGGCGACGATGACGCGAATGCCCCGTGTGCGGAACATCGCCAGTAACGCGTCGAAATGCTCGAGTGCCTTGGCGTCGGGGGAATAGGCCGGCGTCTCGACCGCACGCACGTTCGCGGCGCCAACCTCGTCCAGTCTGGCCTGCAAGTTCCGGCGGCGGCGGCCCCAGAGCCACAGACGCTCGAAACCGTCGGACGGCAAACGCCTGGACGCACTGGCGCGTTGCTCGACGGCTTGCTGAGCGTGCTTGGGCAGGATGAACCCGAGCTGCTCCTGCATCAGCATCCGCAGCCCATACCGATCGTGATACAGACGCCAGGCTGAACCGGCGCTGCGGACCAGGCAGTGCCGTGCGATCTCGCCGGACCAGCCATCCGACCCACAGTAGGCCGCGAAGTCATCGAACTCCCACACATATCGTGCGGCGGGAACGGGCAGATAGTCCGCTCGCACAGCGTTCGCATTCACGCCCAACACGACGAGGCTGGGCCTCGTCCGCTCCCATAGCTCCTGCGCCACTTTCCGCCATTCGAGTGTCTGCGAGTCCTCGATGCCCAGGTTGAATGCCCGGCGGCCCGTGAGCCTCTCGAACTCATCAGGGACGAGTCCGTACATCACCCTCGAAGAGCCCATCAGGATGATCTTCGGTTCGGGCGATCGGTCGCCCAACGCTGCGAGCTTGCGTTCGTATGTGTTGACGTAGAACGCTCGCAGTGGGCCATCAGCGTTACGCACGAGGATGTCCGCCATCACGAGGCACGCCAGCGCTGTTGCGACGACGACGAACCGTCGGCGGTTGGGGGAGCGTCGATGCAGGTCCGACGTCATGTCGGATCCTTTGCTGCGTGCAAGGTTCTTCGACGACCGATCGAAAAGGGCAAGGCGCGGCGGCTTCGTCACAGCTTGTGTATCGGAGAAAACAGAGTCGGCGTCGCGCCCAAATTCACGGGGCCGGTGCGCAGAATCCGCGCGTGGAGAATGCGGGAAGAGCCGCGGGCTTCAGCCCGCGCGGACGGGTGGCACTGTCCAGCGAAGCTGGGCAGTGGAGCACGTGAGGCGAGAACCACTGCCCAGCTGCGCTGGACAGTGCCACCCCGCGCCAGGGGGGGGACGTTTCGATCCGGTGAACGGCCGCGCGGGCTGAAGCCCGCGGCTCTGGGGCGGCGCACGCAATCGTGAAATGCTCTAGCCGCTCGAGAGGGTGGACTGGAGGTTGCGCCGGGCTTGCGCCTCGTATTTGTCGCGGAACAGGTCCGTGCAGTAGATGTGCGGGCGGTCGAGAAACTGCTGAAGGAATGCCGTCAGCCCCGCGATGTACTGCTCCTCCGGAATCCAAGCGTATTCCTGCCGGACCCGCTTGCCGTTCTCGCGGAACTGCTCGGCGGAGCACCCCAGTGGGGCGAGATCGCAATCCACCACGAGTCGGGCGTCCGGCGCTGTCGGGACGTCGACGTGCTTCGTGGCGATGATCAACGCCTGGACGGAGGCGGCGAACGCGGCGCTGAGCCCGATCTCGACGGCGACTTCGGCCGCAAGGTCGGCGCTCCGCTCCTCGTTGTCGTCGTTCCTCGCGTCGTAGATCGCGTCGTGAAACCAAATCGCGTATTCGACCTCTTCCGGCCGCTCACTGAGTTGCCGAGCGGCATCGAACTCGGCGAAGAGCGTCTCGATGTGTTCGAGCGTGTGGTAGGCGCGATGGGGCTGCGCGTACAGGGACGACAGCCGCGCGTAGCGTGCGTCGGCATTGCCTACGGCCCCCAGCCGTCGCCAAAGATCGCACCATCTATCCTGAAGAGTCGTCACGCGTTCTCACCTTATCTGATCGGCGTCACCAGGGCCAGCGGCGTTTCACGAGAGTCTGACGACGACGCGGCCCGTACTTGCCCCGGCCAGAAGCGCGTCGAGTCGGGGCGGAACTTCGGACAAGACGATCTCCGTCGCCAGCTCATCGAGTGCCGGAGGTTTCCAGGGGCCGGCGAGCTTCGTCCACAACACGCGGCGCAGCGGCATCGGCGCGCTAGCCGATGCGACGCCGAACAGACCGATGTTGCGAAGAATAAACGGATAGACAGTTGTAGACAATTCCGGCGAGGCGACCAGGCCGCAGATCGCCGCGCCGCCGCCGCTGCGCAGTTGCGCGAGCGCATTGCCGAGAATCGGCCCGCCGACCGTGTCGATCACGCCGGCCCATCGGGCTGCCTGGAGCGGCCGCTTGGACGGTACGGCGAGTTCGCGGCGGTCGATGATCTCACGGGCGCCGAGGTTCGTCAGGAAGTCCCGCCGATCGGGCTTGCCGGTGAGCGCCGCGACGCGATAGCCCAGATGCGACAACATCGCGACGGCGAAGCTCCCGACGCCGCCGGTCGCGCCGGTGACCAGCACGTCGCCCGCGTCCGGCGTGAGGCCGTTGTGTTCGAGATAGTGCAACGAGGCCGCCGCCGTGAAACCGGCCGTGCCGACGATCATCGACTGCCTGGGCGTCAGCCCCGCGGGGAGGGGAACGATCCACTCGGCCGGAACGCGGATGCAGCCGCCCAGCCCGCCGGGCGTGTCCATGCCCAGGTCGTGGCCCGTGACGATCACGGCGTCGCCCGGCGTGCAGGCGTCTGTTCGGCTCGTGCGAACAACGCCGGCGGCATCGATGCCGGGCGTGTGTGGGTACCGCTTGGTCACCCCGCGATGCCCGCTCGCCGACAGGGCGTCCTTGTAGTTGAGGGACGAGTAGGCCACGTCGATCAGCACGTCGCCCTCGGGGAGATCGGCGATGCGCCGCTCGACAATGCGGCGTGAGTAGGCGCCATCGGGCTGCTGCTCGACGAGAAGGGCTTCGAACGTGTCGCTCGGCATGGCGTTGTCACCTTGTCAGCGTGTGCCGCTCGGCGGCTTGCTCGGGTCCGTGCGGCCGCGCGGGCTGAAGCCCGCGGCTCGGGTGGCGTTGCCAGTGGCCCGTCCGCCTGCGGTTATCTACCCGTAGCTATTTCGGAACGACTCGATCCAGCATCGCTGGGGCGTTCTGATTGCCGACTGGGAAGACGGACGGGCTGAGGGGCGCCGTCTTGAAGTCCTGGTCGGCGAGCAACGTACTGGCGGTGCCGGTGTTGTCCATGAGGGCGGTCACGTCGGCGACGTGGTTGAGGCCGAGGAGATGACCCGCCTCGTGGGCCGCGACGTTGCCGATCGCCGTGGCGATGCCATCGGTCGACGGCTGCGTGCCGAAGGGGCCGTCAAAGCCGTTCGTGAAGACGATGCCGTCGTCGCAGCAGTCCTTGTTGCCGTGATCCACGCCGTCGGCCACGCCAAACTTCGTCGGGCTGAACGCGCCGAAGTGAATCGCGCTGAACGTGCCGGCCGCCGGGGCCGGGTCGTCGGAGGTCACGATTTGCACGCCGGTGTCCTCGAAGTTTTCGCGGACGACCTCGATGATGCGAGCCTTGATGGCGGCCGTGTCGCCCGCATAGGCGGCGTCCACATCCGCGGCGTCGAACGGATCGAGATCGAGAGCGCCCTCACTCGTGATCGCGACCGAGCCGCCGGCGAAGTTGAGCAGCAGCACCTGCACAGGCGGCGTCGGCGCCGAAGTGCCGCGCTCGATCCGGACCGTGACGTCATAACCCCCGCCCTCGGCGTCGCCGAAGAACTTGGCGATAGCCAGGAAGAGGTGGTCGCCGGCCTTCGCGACGTAGTCGTCGATCGCCGAGCCCAACAGGCCGGCCTCCAGATCGACGTCGTCGTTGTTGGCGAACAGCTCCTCGCTTTCGTCGAAGATGGCCGTCGTCGGATCGAGCGTGCTGCCCGCCGAAGGCTCGACGGTGACAAGGACGCGATCACCCGGAGAAACCGGGCCGAGGTCATAGTAGTCAACGGCGGTGCCCACGATCGTGCCGCTGAAGGCGAAGCTGCCATCGGAGGCGAGCGTCAGCAGCTTGGCCGTGGCGAAGGTGTCGCCCGGTTCGATCTTGCCAGCGGGCAGTCCAGGCGGAAAGAGGTTGCACCCCGCAGCCGAGGCGATCAGTGCGGCGGCGGTGAGAGTCAGGGTCCTGCAGAGTCGGGCGGTGGGACTGCTTCTGGATACCATGCGGTGTTGCTCCGGCGATGGTCTGTACAAGCGAGGCAACCGGCGCCTGCCTCACGGTATCGTCCAGGCCGACGGTCGAACTTCGTGCTACCGCAAGTATTGGATTCGTTCTCGGTCGGGTCAAGGCGGGGCGGTCCTAATAAACCGGCAGGCGGCCCGGGCACGCCCACGTGAGGCACTTTGACGGGACGCATTATTGCCCGAAAGGCCGATCTGAGCAGGGATTGGACCGGCCTCGGCTTCGAGCCGATCTGCATAGCGATCGCGGCCGGCGGTGGTGACCGGCCCTCGAACTACCGCCCCGGGTCGCGCTGGAATGCCGCTGATGCTTTCCGGATGGGAGAAGCGCGACCCGGCGGCGGCCACTGTGCCGGGTGGCCCACGTCCTTTGGACATGGGGGAGGCGATGATGCATGAGCAGGACGGCTCGATCATCGTGTCCCCCACCTCCAGAGGAGGTGGGCCACCCAACCGCGATCCCGGACCCCCGGCAAAGCCGGGGGCTGAGGGGGGCTACGGTCGTGCGGCTTTGACTAGCTGTTCGATCGTCTCTTGCAGCAGCGGTTCGCCGCCGAAGGTCATGCCGAGCTTCTTGATCTTCGACGTGTCGATCTGGTTCTTTGGGCTGCGCGCCGTGCCGAGGATCTCCGCGTCGCACCCGGTGATGCGGCGAGCCAACTCGGCGACCGTCTTTTCGGCGACGTAAAGATCGTAGCAGTTGAAGGCCTGGCCTCGAATCGCCTCGTCGTCCGCGTCGAGCAGGACGGCGACCGCACGGGCGACATCGGCGGCGTGAACTTCCTTTCCACCGAGTTCACCGCGAAAGGACCTCCCTTCACAGATGCGCTGGACGATGCCGAACCAGCGGCTGTGGGCCGAGGGGTGGGCCAAGCCGTAGATGCCGGTCGGCCGCAATGAGCAGACGGGCCAGCCTTCTCCGAGGCCGAAGCTGTGGACGAACTTCTCGACTGCGGCCTTGTGGGCGCCGTAGTGCGTCTTGGACCAGAGTGGATGGGCCTCGTCGAGGGGACGGTCCTGGAGGATCTCGTCGTGAACGGCACAGGTCGAGATGAAGACAAAGCGCGGTACGTCGGCCCCGCGAGCCGCGTGCATCAGCGAGAGCGAGCCGAGGAGGTTGATGCGGATGAAGGCGTTGAAGTCGTCCGCGCCGGCGGCCCGAAACCCCATGCCGGGCGGTCGGTGGAGCGCACTGTGAACGACGGCGTCCGCGCCGCGACAGTATTCGTCGAAGGAATCGGTCTGATCGAGCGAACCGGCGACCCATTCGATGGCGCCGGCGGCCTCGCCGAAACCGGAGCGATCAGAGCCCGGGCGATGCCAGCATCGGCAGCGATGTCCCGATGCCGCGAGATGCCGCACGATGTAGCGACCTAGGAAGCCGGTTGCGCCGGTGATGGCGATGCGCATGTTTCGAATCCTTGCGAGGACGGGGGGCGTTGTTGATGCGCCAAACGGCAAGCCCGTAGGTGAACCGCTCGGCGCAGTCGGCCGCGTTGTTTCTGCGCGATTCCTGCGCCGTCAGCTTTCAGTTTTGGGCGTTTCGGCTTTCGGTTTTCAGTTTTCGGCTTTCGGCTTTTGTTCCACTTCCAGCACTTCTATGTCGAGTTGGCCCAGGAGTGGGATCAGGGCGGCGATCGTGCCCATCATGCCTTCACCTTGCAGGGGGATAATCGCCAGGGCGACGTGTGTGGGGTCGCAATCGGTCTGCTCCAGGGCGGCGTCGATGTCGACCCACTTTCCATCGATATATACTTGCGTCCACATATGATATCCGAACGCGCCCTGCTTGCGTGAGATGCCCGCACTGGCGGGGATTTCGACGATGCCGCTGACGCCGCGAGCGGGCAGGCCCGCGGCGCGAGCCAAGGCGGCGAGGAGCACGCCGTGCTCGGTGCAATCGCCGCTGCGGTTGCGTGCGACCTCGGAAGCGGTTGCGAATCCGACGTTCATGTTCTTGTTCGTGATGTAGCGCGTGACGTACTTCCGGAGGGCGTCGGCCTTGCGCGACGGCGTCTTGCAGTCGCGCGCCGCCCTGCGAGCGAGGCGTCTGATCTTGGCGTCCTTCGCGTCGCACTCGGGAGAAGCTTCGAGGTAGGCCTGAACGTCGGGCGGCAGGGTCTTGGCATTTGTGGCAGTGGACAGGGCCTTCCAGTCTGTGCGTTCGAGCGTGACGATCGCCTCACGGTCGTTGAGGCGTCGAACCGTCTGCATGGACGTGTTGGGCAACGGGGGGAGCTTGCTTTCGATGCCGTCCTTGATGCTCAGCCGCAGCTTGACGTGCGTGGCATCGGGACCGATGCGCCGGTTCGTGCAAACGAGGGTGGAGAGGAACATCTCCGGCGGTGCTCCGCGCTTCATGGCCTCTGCCTTGGAGGTCCGGTACATCTTTATCCGCATGAGTCCCATGTCCACGGTCATGACCACGGGTACGAACCTGTCGTCGATCCAGGATTCCGAGTCGACCGTCATTCCACCGGCGGCCGCGCCCAGGCCTTGGGGCGCCGTAGTGAGCTTGAGCGATGTCGTGACGTGGCAGAGGTTCCGTTTCTTGCCCAGAACGTCGATGGTCTCCTTGCCGTGGACGGTGATCAGGCTCTCGAGTGGGCGGTCCTTCTCCATGCTGGGCTCGTAGGTCTTGAGCGTATAGGTGGTTCCCGGGGCCAGGCCGTGTCGGGCTTGTTCGAGGAGTTGGCCCCAGGCTAGCTTGATCTCGGGGTCGAAGTCGTGGGTGGACTCGTGCTTAGCGCCGAACTGCTCCTCCACGAGGGTGAGTGTGCCGCCGGCGATGGTGCCGCTGATCGTGCTTGGGATCTTGCCCATCGTCATGACGTGCCGGAAGCCCAGCGGCTTGCCGTCGAGGGTCTCGCGTGATTCCTGTTGCATGACCATCTCGACGGCCGCGGCCCCGCGTTTCATCTCGAATTTCGTGTCGGTCTGGGAGTGGACCTCGTCGCCCACTCGCTTCATGATCGAGTGCATGTGGCCGCACTGCATGTACTGCTTCGAGGCGGGATCCTGGATCGTGACGACGTACCAGGCCTCCTCGAACTCCGGCGGCGCGGGCGTCTCGGCGGCG
>SDBT01005830.1_pt1 | contig 20612 bp, 17 predicted proteins | sample 2277101 | NCBI WGS metagenome assembly SDBT01 (sample SAMN10404973, study PRJNA504765) | marine sediment metagenome | isolation source: marine sediment core GS10_PC15, 103 cmbsf | place: Arctic Ocean: Southern Knipovich Ridge | collected 2010 | reverse complement strand
TAGGGGATTCGCCGTCCTCATCGGGCCAAATGCCAGCGTAGCTTCAATTGGCAGAGCACCGCATTCGTAATGCGGGGGTTGTGGGTCCGAATCCCACCGCTGGCTCTTCTCCACCGCAGTCTTGACGGTGGAAGGCCGACCGGCTCGTGAGCGGTGGGTCGCCTTGTAACCGGCCGGCATCCGGTTATACTTACTGGTTTGGACTGGCTTTCCGTACGTACCCCCCCAAAAGTACCGCCGTCTCGGCGATTCGGGCGATCCGTTTCCTCCGAGGCCGGCCACTGTAGGAGAAGTCGACGATGGCGCAAGGCCTCGATATCGATTTGAAACAGATCGTTCTGTTCAACGGTTCCTTTGGTCCTCGAGAGATCGAGCAATTGACCGAAGCGATCACCGGCGACCCGAGCAACTTCGGAACGCTTCGCGAGGCGGTCAACGAGCTGCGCGACAAGACCGAGGAAGAGCAGAGCCCGGCCAGTATGGTCCGCTTGGGCGTTTGTTACTTTCTGCTGGGCAGATATGGCAGGGCCATCGAAACGCTCGGGCAGGGAGACGGCGGGGCGTTGGCCCATTTCTACCTGGCCAAGGCCCATGCGGCCGACGAACAATACGACGACGCCTTGCGGTGCTACGAGGCGGCCGGGAAGGCCGGGTACGATGGCGACACCTGTGTCCTGGGACAAGTCGAGGTGGAGCGAGCGGCAGGCAAACCCGACGCCGCCCTGAACGCCCTGGACGGCCTCTCCGGGGCGGTCGAGCAGACGGCCGGCTATCTGGCCCAGCGCGGCGCTACCGTGGCCGCCCTGGGAGGAAATCCCGGTGAAGTCGTCGCACTCTACGAACGGGCCGTCGAGGCCAACCGAAGCTGTCCCGAGGCCCTGTTCGGACTGGCGATGGAGAACGACCGACGCGGCAACGACGAGACTGCGATCGAGTTGTACAAGCAGGCCAGCTCTCAGTTCCCCGCGCACGTCGGCGTCTTGTTGAACCTGGGACTCCTCTACGAAGATCGGGAACAGTACGATCGGGCCGCTCAATGCTATCGGCGAATCCTCGACATCTTCCCCAATCATCCCCAAGCGCTGCTGTATCTGAAGGATACCGAGGCCTCCAGCGAGCAGTATTACGATGAGGATGCCCGAAAGTCGCGCGATCGAATTACTCAGGTATTGAGCATTCCGGTCACCGATTTCGAGCTCTCGGTCCGCAGCCGCAATTGTCTGCAAAAAATGGGGATCGGCACGCTGGGTGACCTCTGCCGCTGCTCGGAGCCGGAATTGCTCGCCAGCAAGAACTTCGGCGAGACGAGTCTGGTCGAGATTCGAGAGATGCTAACGTCCAAGGGTCTGCAGTTGGGACAAATGGCGACCGAACGGCAGGTCCTCGAGCCGGTCGAGCCCGAGTCCTATGGGCCGGACGAACAGGCCACGATGACTCGCCCGATCTCCGACCTGAGCCTCTCGGTCCGAGCGCGGAAGTGCATGATTCGACTGGGAATCAACACGTTCGGCGAATTGCTCCGCCGGACCGGCGACGATCTGTTGGAGTGCAAGAACTTCGGCGTGACCAGCCTCAACGAGGTGCGGGAGAAACTGACGCTCGAGGGGCTGCAACTCCGCGGCGAGTAGCCGGAGTTGCGTTATTCATGCCCCCAGGTCGTCATGAACGTCCTGGCAGATGTCGCGAAGTTCGCCGATCGAGGCGTCTTCGAGCCGTTTGCCCTGCTTGTCCAGCCGCTCGTTGATCTTCACGGCCGTCTCTTGCATCACCGAGTGGGTCTCTTCACATCCGCCGACGAGCGTGAAGTTCTTGCCTCGGGTGAGCCGAGTATGCCCGTCGTCATTGTCGAAGGCGACCCCCAACAGGGCGGCCGAGCGGGCTGGTGACTTGGCGGAGTTGGAATGGGCAGGCTTCATGGTGGTCTATTGTTTGCGTTTGAAGAATTGCCGAAGCATGTCGTCGGCCGCCGATCCGCTACTCTCGGTCGTTGGCCCCTTATCCCGCTTGAATTGCCCCACGACGTTCGGCGTCTCCTCGTCGGGCTTCTCCTTCTTTTTCATTCGCGGCTGAGCCAGCCCGATGTCCGATATCTCGGTCTCATTGCCCGCACTACCCTGTGCCGCCGGGACCATGCCAGGGCGGGTCTCGGTCACCGACGCGTCGGGCTCCTCGAGCCAATCGCCGATATCCAGTTCGTCGTCGGCCGTCTCGACGGTTCGGGCGGCCGCCTCCTGGACACTATGGATCTTGGGCTTCTTCTTGCCGCCCACATCAACGGTCAACTGGACCTCGAACGCCAGCGGCCCGATCTTCAGTTGATCGCCCGTCTTTAGTTCTCTTTCGGTCGTAACTCGCTCGTCGTTGACAAAAGTCCCATTCTTGGAGCCGAAATCGCGGATCGAGACGAACCCATCTTCGACCAGAATCACCGCATGATGGCGGCTGACCAGGTCGCTACCGGGGCGCAAGTGGCAGTCCTCGGATCGACCGATAAAGAACTTCGGCCCGGCCACACCAATCTCACGACCGGCGTTCTTGCCGCCGACCACGACCAACTTGACTTCCATCGTCTTTCCTAGCGCACAGAGGAGAATGCGGACGGTATCGTCGAATGATAGCGGAAAAGGAATCCTCAATGAGTAACTCCGATCCTAGCAGTTTTCGCCTGCCAAGTCAAAATCGGCCGATCTACCCCCCCGTTGGCTGTGATACGCGGCGCCTCTTCTGCCTGCGAAATCCGTTCCAATCGGGACAGCCGTAACACGCCCGGACCAGGTTTGCGGCCCGAGCTCTTTCGGCCGAATCGAGCGGCCGCCGGTCAAATGCCAGACCGAGACGTTCGGCCAGCTTCGGCAGCCATGCATCGGCCAGCGCCGTTGCCGAGAGGTCGTGGCCCGAGGCATCGGCCAAGGAGGCCAATTCCGGCGCACTGTCGGATCGCCGCAATAAGACACTGCCATGTTGCAGCACCGCACCGCGACGGCGACGCTGCGCACTGCCGGCAATCTTTGTCGTTCCCACCAGAACGTCGCCGGGCGATCGCCGCTGAAAACAGAGGAACGGTTCGCCGGATTGCGCCGCGTCGGATCGTATCGTCGGGCTGCCGCCGCAAAGGACCGCCGTAATCTCCTCGTCTGCCAGAAGACCAATCAGGCTCGTGTGGACCGCTTCGTAGAGTGCGTCGCGTTGCATGGCCAGAGGATGGCCGCCGGGAAGCGTCAGGCTGTAGGTCAGTTCCGCATCGTGCAGGATAGCCCCGCCGCCGGTCAAACGCCGTACGATCGGACAGTCCTCGCTGGCCGTGTGTTGATGCCGATCGCGATGGTCTTGGAAGTAGCCCAGCGACAGGGTCGGCCGGTCCCACTGATAGAATCGCCAACAGCAGCCACCCGTCTCGGCCGACCACTGAAGCAGCATCTCGTCGACCGCCATATTCCAAGGACCGGGTGCCGGAGGATCGATCAGCAGGCGACAGGCGGATGGTCTGGGCATGGGAACAACGGCGGTTGTGGTCGCAAGTGGACTAGGTTCTGTTGGCAGACCCGTACGATGGCCCTCCGAGGCCGTCGAATAGGCTGGCTTCTTCGACGACGGCCTCGCAGCGCCATCGTACAACGCATTTGGATCTCTTTCCAAACAAAGACTAGGACGGGGAATCCGCCGACCAGCCGAGGATCGGCTTTCTCGCGGCAGCCACTTCGTCGGGCCGGCTGATCGGGGTCGTGTGTGGCGCGTCGTGCAACAGCTCGGCGTCCTCTTCCGTGATGCGAAACAGGGCCTCGGCAAATGCGTCCAGCGTGGCCTTGTTCTCCGTCTCGGTCGGCTCGATCATCATGGCCTCGCGGACGATCAACGGGAAGTAGACCGTCGGCGCGTGGAATCCGAAGTCCAGCAGCCGCTTGGCAATGTCCATGGCCGAGATATCCCGCTCAGCCTTCAGTCGGGCCGGCGATGCCACAAATTCATGCATGCATCGGTCGCCATGCGGCACCGGCAGGATATGCTTAACGCGGGCCAGCAGGTAGTTTGCATTGAGCACGGCATTCTCGGAAACTCGCCGCAACCCGTCCGGCCCATGGCTGAGCAGGTAGCAATACATCCGAACCAACACACCCGTATTGCCGAAGAAGCTGCGAACGGGGCCAATCGATTTCGGCCGATCTTCGTCGAGCCGGTATCGGCCGTTCTCTTCCACCACGATCGGCGAGGGTAGAAACGGGGCAAGTTGCTCGGTCACGGCGATCGGTCCGGCGCCGGGTCCGCCTCCGCCATGCGGGCCGCTGAACGTTTTGTGGGGATTGTAATGCATCAGATCGGCACCGAAGTCACCCGGCCGAGCCACGCCGAGAATCGCGTTCATGTTGGCGCCGTCGAGATAGATCAACCCGCCCGCCTCATGCACCATCTGGGCAATCCGCCCGATATGGGTCTCGAAGATCCCCTGCGTACTGGGATTGGTGATCATCATCACGGCCGTTTGATCGTCGAGCTTGTCGGCCAGATCGTCCAGATCGATGAATCCGTCCGGCGAACACTTGACTGCCACGCTACGGAACCCGGCCGTCGCGGCGCTGGCGGGGTTCGTGCCGTGTGCTCCGTCGGGAATCAAGACGACGCTCCGCCGACGGCCCCGATCACGGAAATAGGCGGCGGCGACCAGCAGGGCCGTCATCTCGCCGTGAGCTCCGGCCGCCGGTTGCAACGAAACGGCCGGCAATCCGGCGATCTCTCCGAGCATCTCTTGGCAGCGATAGAGCAATTCGAGCATACCCTGCAAGGTCTCATCGGGCTGAAGGGGATGTAGGTCGAGTAGGCCCGGCAGCCCGGCCAGCCGTTCGTTCCGCTTCGGGTTGTACTTCATCGTACAGGAACCCAGCGGATAGAAATGCGAATCGACCGACATGTTCATGGTCGAAAGGTTCACGAAATGGCGCACGATGTCCGGCTCGCCCAACTCGGGCAGCGGCGGCGGCTCCGCGGCCAGCGCATCGGCCGGAAGCAACTCTTCAATCGGCCGATCAGGCACGTCGCAGTCGGGCAACCGCACACCCCGAACGCCCGGCTTGGATAGTTCAAACAACAGTTGGGTCGCTTGCGTGTTTCGCATGATGGTTGGGTCGTATTCCTTCAGTAACGCTTCAGCTTCCGGATACTATCGCCGCCAGTCGGTCGATCTCCGCTTGGGTTCGCTTCTCGGTGACCGCCACCAGCAGGCAATCGGCCAGCTCGGGATACCATGTCCGCAGGGGGACGCCCGGGAAGATGTTCTCTTTTGCCGCTTCGTCGAGGATCCGATCGACGTTGCCATCGTTGACTCGAAGCACAAACTCCTTGAACGTGGGCCGATCGAACGCCGCCGAGCATGTCCCCGCGGCGGTCAGTTGCTCGGCCGCGTATCGGGCCTTTTGCAGGCAGAGTTCGGCCACTTGCCGCATGCCGCCGGGGCCCATCAGGGCCAGGTAAACCGCCGCGCGAAGGGCAAAAAGGCCCTGGTTCGTGCAGATGTTGCTGGTGGCCTTCTCGCGGCGGATGTGTTGCTCGCGAGTTTGCAGCGTCAGGACCCAGCACCGTTTTCCGCGGCGATCGACCGTCTGTCCCGCCAAACGGCCCGGCATGCGGCGGACGAACTTACCGTGACAGGCCATGATCCCCAAGTAAGGCCCGCCGAACGACATCGGGTTCCCCAGCGATTGCCCTTCCGCCACCACGATATCGGCCCCATAGTCGCCCGGGCGTTTCAATATCCCCAAGCTGATCGGATCGACCGAAACGATCAACACGGCACCCGCCTTATGGGCAATCTTCGCGATCGCCTCCATCTGTTCGAGACAGCCGAAGAAGTTGGGGTGCTGGACCAATACGCAGGGGGTCTGCTTGTCGACGACCGCTTTGAGTTGCTCGACATCGATCGTTCCCTGGGGCGTTTCGATCGCCGTCAACTCCGTATCGAGGTTGGCCAGGTAGGTATCGAGGATTCGGCGGTGTTCGGGATGGACGCTCGTGGCGGTCACGACGGGTCCGGTTCGCCGGGTCGCGCTGACGGCCATGATGACGGCCTCGGCCACGGCGCTGCCGCCGTCGTAGAGACTGGCGTTGGAGACGTCCATACCGGTCAACTGGGTGATCAGCGTCTGGTACTCGAACATGGCCTGCAAGGTGCCCTGACTGGCTTCGGCCTGATAGGGCGTGTAGGACGTGTAGAATTCGCTCCGGGACGAAACAAAGTCGACTACGGCGGGGATGAAATGGTCGTAGCTTCCTCCGCCGAGAAAACAGGCGGCCTGTCCGGCCGGGACGTTTCGGCCCGCCAATTCGCGCATGTGCGACGTCAGTTGCATTTCGCCCATGGCCGAGGGCAAGTCGAGCGGTCGGCCGAGACGAAGCTCGTCGGGGATCATGGCGAAGAGTTCCTCGATCGATTCGGCGCCGATCGCTTCGAGCATCTCACGCTGATCGTCAGACGTATTGAGGACGTAGGGCATCGGACGCTCCGTGAAAGTTCCTCTTGGTAGCTACCGTCGCCAGACGGTGGAGGTTTGTAGGGTGGGCATTGCCCACCAAGAAATTGGCATTTCCCCTGGATTCTTGGTGGGCAGTGCCCACCCTACAAAGCTCATCCGTACGATGGCCCTCCGAGGCCGTCGAGAAGACTGGTAGCTCTGACGGCGACGGCCTCGGAGGGCCATCGTACAACACATCCGGATCCGTTTCCAGACAAAACACTAATGGCCGCCTTCCTCCTCGCACTGCTTCTGATAGGCCGCATGGTCCAACAGCCCGGCCAGACCCGACTCGTCGGTGATCTTGATCTTGACGAACCAGCCGGCTTCGTAGGGGTCGTCGGCCAATGTGTCGAGCTGGTCGGCCAATGGGCCGTTGACCTCGACAATCTGGCCGGCGATCGGGCTGCACAGGTCGCTGACGGCCTTGACCGACTCGATCTCGCCGAAGGACTCGCCCGCGGCCACGTCGCGTCCGACCTCGGGCAGATCGACGAAGACCAGATCGGTCAGTGCCTCGATCGCAAACGCGGAGAGCCCGATCGTTGCGATCTTCGCCCCCGACGAATCGGTATCGACCTGGACCCACTCGTGGGTTTTGCTATAGAGAAGTTGTTCGGGTGTCACGACGACGGTCCTTTCTTAGTGTTGTCTATTTGCCGCGGCTATAGAAGGGAAGCGGCACGACGCGGGCCGGCTCGTGGCGGCCGCGGATATCGATCAGAAGCTCGGTGCCCGGCTCGGCGAACTCGGGTGGAACGTAGCCCATCGCAATGGGCCGATCGAGCGTCGGGGCATAGGAGCCGCTGGTCGTTCGCCCGATCGGCTCGTTGTCGACGAGAATGAAGCAACCCTCGCGTGCCGGGCGACGGCCGACCAACTCCAATCCGATCCGCTGCATCGAAAGCGGGGCCTTCTCGAGTCGCTTTAGCGCGTCGCGGCCGGGAAAATCGTAGCCGGTCAAGTGGCAGGTAAACCCGAGCCCCGCCTGGAATGGGTTGATCTGCTCGGACAATTCGTAGCCATACAAGGGCATCCCGGCCTCAAGCCGCAACGTATCTCGGGCACCGATGCCCGTGGGGACGATGCCCAGCGGTTCGCCCAACTCCAACAGCACTTCCCAAACGCCTCGGGCGATGCTGGCCCCGACGCTTAGCTCGAAGCCGTCCTCGCCCGTGTAGCCGGTGCGACTGAGGATTCCACCTTGGCGATTGGCCGCCGGATGGAGGATCCGGACTTGGGCCCCGTTGTAATAGCGCATCAAGTACAGATCGACGTCGACCAGCGGCTGGATCAACTCGACGGCCCGAGGCCCCTGGATGGCGAACATGGCCCAGAGCCGGGTCACGTCGGTGCAGAGGATCTCGGCCCCGGGCGTCTCGGCTCGCTCTTGCGACAGATGCGCCCCGACCCAATCGATGATCTTCCGGCGGTTCGAGGCGTTGACCACCAGCACATAGAAGGGCTGCCCATGCTCGTTGCGATAGTATCCGACCAGCACATCGTCGAGGATGCCGCCCTCTTCGTTGGTGACCAGCGAATAGCGGATTTGTCCCAACCCGAGGTCGCCCACACGCCGGGTCAGCAGTTCGGCCAGAAAGACGGCCGCGCCGGGACCCTCGAAACGCAACCGGCCCATGTGGGAAATATCGGCGATGCTCACCGCCTCGCGGGTCGTTCGATGCTCCTGGACGATCGACGTATACTGCACCGGCATCGACCAGCCGGCGAACTCGACCATGCGACCGTCGTGGGCAACGTGCCATTCGTGAAGCGGCGTCTCGATAGGGGGGGAGGTGGTCCGTGCCATGGCTCTTCGTTAAGGGCGTACGTTTCGCTGGTTTGGGTGGCTATCGGCGTTTTGCCTTCTTGCCTTTGGCCGGTTTCTTGCGGGCTGGCTGCTTCTTCGTCGTCGCGGGTCGCTTCTTCTTTGCCGAGGGACGAGTCTTCTTCGTCGTTCGCTTTTTCTCCGTCGCCGGACGGGTCTTCTCCGTCGCCGGACGGGTCCTCTCCGTCGCCGGACGGGTCCTCTCCGTCGCCGGACGGGTCCTCTCCGTCGCCGGACGGGTCTTCTTCGTCGCCGGACGGGTCTTCTTCGCCGCCGGACGGGTCTTCTTCGCCTCGGGACGGGTCTTCTTCGCCTCGGGACGGGTCTTCTTCGCCTCGGGACGGGTCTTCTTCGCCTCGGGACGGGTCTTCTTCTCCATCGGGCGTGGTTTGTCCGCCGGGGGACGAGGGCCGCCAGCCACTAAGCGGAAATCCAACTCGCGGCGTTGCAGGTCGACCCGCGCGACCACCACTCGCAGGCGATCGCCCAGGCGAAAGCAATTCCCCGACCGGTGGCCGGCCAACGTGTGGCTGGCGCGGTCGAACCGATAGTAGTCGTCGGTGAGCGATTCGGTGTGGATGAGCCCTTCGGCGGGCAGCTCGATGCCTTGGACGAACAGCCCGAAGCTCTCGACGCCGGTGACCACGGCCTCCATTTCCTCGCCGATCCGATCGCTGAGATAGTTCAGCAGCTTCAGCTTGGTCAGTGCGCGTTCGGCCGATTCGGCCCGGCGATCGCGATCCGAACAATGGCGGCCCAAGACGACCAATTCGTCGTCGTGCTGGGGCGATTTGCGGCCGGCCAATACGGCGTCGAAGAGCCGGTGAATCGTCAGATCGGGATAGCGGCGGATCGGCGACGTGAAATGACAATAGCATTCACTGGCCAGGGCATAATGCCCCGAATCGAGCGGGCTATACTCGGCCCGTTGCAAAGACCGTAGCGCCGCCAGATGGATCGGTTGTTGCTGGGGTGTGCCCGTCGTATCCTTCAACAGCTTCTGCAACGCGAAACGATTCTCGAGGCTCTTCACCCGGAACCCCAATTCGCCGACGAATTCGGTCAGGGCCTTGAGCTTCTTCGGCGTGGGCGCTTCGTGGATCCGGCGGAGGAAGGGGATCTCCTTCTCATGTAGCGCATCGGCCACCGCTTCGTTGGCCGCGAGCATGAACTCTTCGATGATCTGGTGGCTCTCGGTGTGTTCGACCACATGGGCCCCGGACACGCGACCTTGCCGGTCCAGATCGATCTTGACCTCGGGCATCGCCAACTCGAGCGATCCGCGTTTCATCCGCCGCTCGCGCAAGATCATGGCAAATTCGTGCATGCGGCCCAACAGATCGTGGACCTTCGCGCCGAGCTTCTTTCGCCAGGGGGCCGGATCCCCGAGGAACTCGTCGACCTGGCCATAGTCCAGCCGCTTCGTGCTGCAGATGGCCGTTTGCTGCAACTCGGTTCCGACGCGTTGTCCCTCGGCCGTGAATTCGATCAACGCCGTCTTCGTGTAACGAACTTTCTTCGGCTGAAGGCTCGCCAGACTGTTCGAGATGACCTCCGGCAGCATCGGAATCACCCGGTCGGGCAAGTAGACGCTGGTCGATCGGTTCAGTGCCTCGCGGTCCAAGGCCGTGTTGGGTTGCACGAAATGCGACACGTCGGCGATGTGGACGCCCAAGAGCCAATGGCCCTTTTCCAATCGCGTGAGCGAAATCGCGTCGTCGAAGTCCCGCGCGTCGGCCGGGTCGATCGTCACGACGGTCTCGGACGTCAGATCGACTCGATCCTCGGGTATCGATCCGTCGAACGCATCGGCCGCCTCGCGCGATTCCTCGAGCACGTCCTCGGGAAACTCCTCGGGCAGATTGAACTCGCGAATCACCGAAAGGGTATCGACGCCCGACTCTCCGCGCGGGCCGAGCACTTCGGTCAATACGCCTTCGCCTTCGTGGATCGGCGAGGGGAATCGGACCATCTCGAAAACGACCTTGTCGTCGATCCGGGCGTTCTTCGCGCCGGCGTCGCCGACTTGGATCGGTTGGGTGAACAGGGTGCCGTCGACCTGGACGAAGCCGGTCCCGTCCGACTCGAAATAGGTGCCGACGAACTGATGCGTTTGCCGCTCGATGACCTCGACGATCTCGCCGCGAGGGCCCGGGTCGCGAGGCCGCGGTTTGCGCAGTTGCACCAGCACCACGTCGCCGGTGGCCGCGTCGCCGCTCCGTTTGGCCGGTACGTAGATGTCTTTCGACTTCTCGGCCTCTTTCGGCGTCCCGGTCGGGCGAACGAAGCCGAAGCCCTTCTGCGTTCGCTGAAAGGTGCCGACGATCCGATCGGTTTTCGGTTTGATCGGTTCAGTCGACTTGACCGCCTCGACCAGATGGTTCGGGCCAAAGGCCAATTGTCCCCGGCGGATCAGCCGCTTCACGGCCCGGCGCACATCGGGGGCCTGCTTCTTCGTTAGCTTCAGACGCTGGGCGATTATCCGAGGCTTCACCGGCCGATATTCGCGACGGCCGACGAAATTGAGAATCTTCTGCTCGAGTTCGAGGTATTCCATGGCCGTCTCGTTAGCTTTCCTGGGACTTTTTCACAGCCCCCTTATACAGCTTCCGCTCGATGTTGGGAATATAGTGGGTCCAGGAACTGTCGACGTTCGGATCGTCGCGAATGAGCTGGTCGAACGCGTTGATCTTGGCGTCGAGATTGTCCAGGAAGGCCAACGCCACCGCTTCGAGCGTCATCGGCAGCTTCGGACTGCCGAACTCGTATTGGCCGTGATGGCTGACCAGCATGTGTTTCAACCGCAAGACGGTCTCCTTGTCCATCGGCTCGCCGGCCAGTTTCTCGGCCTCGCGGACCTTCCCGCCGAGGATCTCGACGGCCATGACCAGATGGCCGATCAGTTGCCCCTCGTCCGTGTAAGCGAAATCGCGGCGGTAGCTCAGCTCCTCGACCTTGCCGATGTCGTGCAGAAAGGCCCCCATCAGCAGCAGGTCGCGATCGATCTGCGGATAACAAGGGGCGATCCGCAACACGACCTCCATCAGCTTGACGACGTGTTCCAACAGCCCACCGTGATAGGCGTGATGGTTCTTTATCCCGGCCGGCGCCTTCGTGATTTGGGCCATGAACCGTTCGTCCAGCAGGAAACACTCGGCCAGATTTCGCAGATCGGGATTGGTCATGCCGCGGAGGATCTCGTCGAGCCGGACGGCCAGCTTGTCGACCTCGACCGACGGCAGCGGCGTGAAATCGTCTTCCGAGACCTCGCTCGGGTCGATTCGCGTCAGCCGGGTCGCGATCAGTTGCATGGCCCCCTGGAAAAGCTGCGACGTGCCTTCCACGCGGACATAGTCGCCGTTGTCGAACGATTTATAGACCGGCTCGGTAGCGTTCCACATCCGGGTTTCGATCGTCCCGGTCCGATCGGAGAGGGAAATCTGCAAATAAAGATTACCGTTACGATTAGGTCGAAGTTGTTTATTACCGGCCAGAAAAACCTCGTCGACGGGGCTCTGGTGGCTCAGTTCATTAACGAAACGTCGCGACATTGGGGACCTTTCGGGCGGATAGAGAACCTAGGGAAACCTTTCCCCATTGGACAAACCCCCGATTTTAGGCCCCCAGGGCCGGTTCGGCAAGGGCCGGGGTGGTTGTCCCGCGTGCCACGGATTCGTTATTCCGGGGTGTCATCGTCGTCGGGCAGGACAAGTCGCCCAACCTGGACGAAGTAGCGGCAGCCCTTATCTGCGTTCAGATCATTCATCCGTGCGACCTCGGCTTGGGCCTCTTCGGGTGTTGTATACACCTTAGTGATCATCATGGACTGATCCGGGGAAGTACTCGACACGGGCAAGTCGATACGGCACACAACAAAGACGTGCTGGTGTGTTTTGTGCGGCTTGTATTGGGCACACATTAGCGGGCTCTCACCGTTCGGTTCCGAGGACGTGGTCCGTCAATAACCCGGGTGCCACGGATTCGTTGTTCCGGGCGTGACGGCGATAGCAAGCAATCGCGGCCACCCGCATCGTCGTAGAGCCTGAAAGGCTCGAACATATCAGCCCAGGGCAACGCCCTGGGAACCGGGATGAAGCGGCCTGTGGAGCCCTGTAAGGGCGAGACAATCGCCGCGTACGTTGTTGCGACCTTACAGGGCTTGGAAGATTCTCACCTACGCGCTCCCAGGGCGTTGCCCTGGGCTGATATGTTTTGCCCCGTTGGGGCGCAGTTGTCAACGGAAACGACACGGTTCAGCGTTTCTCAGCCCCACTCAACTCACCTTCTCCACCCGTACCGCGCAAACCTTCGTCTCGGGGATCTTGGCGATTGGGTCCAACGCGGGACTGGTCAGCACGTTCGTTCGGGCGTCGGGGAAATGGAACGTGGCCGAGACGACGCCGGGTGGGCAGATGTCGGTGACGTCGGCGCGGACCTCGATCTGGCCGCGACGCGAACTGACGCGGACTCGTTGGCCCGTTGTGATGGCCAGCCGCGTGGCGTCGTCGGGATGGATCCGCAGTAGCTCCTCGCTGTCGAGTTGCACGAGCCCGGCTACGTGGCCGGTCATTGTGCTCGTGTGGAAGTGGAACAGGCTGCGGTCGGTCGTTAGGATCAACGGATAGTCGTCGCACGCCGTTTCGGCCGACTCCTTATACTCAAGCGGCATGAACCGGCCCTTGCCGCTGGGTGTTGCAAAACGCTCAGTGTGCAAGCGGGGCGTGCCCGGGTGGTCCGGCGTGGGACATGGCCACTGGAGCCCCTCTTGCTCGATCCGCTCGTACGAGATACCGCTATAGCTGGGCGTGACGCGGGCAAGCTCCTCGAAGATCTGCTCGGGGCCGGTGAAGTCGAAGCCCTGGGCACCCATCCGCTTGGCCAATTCGCAAACGATCCACGAGTCGGGCTTCGAGTCGCCGACCGGCTCGATCGCCTTGCGAACCCGTTGCACGCGACGTTCGGTATTGGTAAACGTGCCTTCCTTCTCGGCGAAACTGGCCGCCGGCAGAACGACATCGGCGAGTCGGGCCGTTTCCGAGAGGAAAATATCCTGACAGACGAGGAAATCGAGCTTCTCGATCGCCTCTTCGACGTGGCTGGCGTTGGCCTCGCTGAGCACGGGGTTTTCGCCCACCATATAGATCGACTTGATCCGGCCGTCGGCCGCCGCATCGAAGATCTCGGTATGGGTCAGCCCATTCTCGGCCGGAAGCGAACAGTTCCAGACCTGCTCGAACTTCGCCTTGGCGGCCGGGTCGATTACCTTTTGGTAGCCCGGGTAAACGTTGGGCAGACAGCCCATGTCGCAGGCCCCCTGCACGTTATTCTGCCCGCGCAACGGGTTCACGCCGGTCGACGGCTTGCCGATATTGCCGGTAAGCATGGCCAGATTGGCCGTGGCCATGACGTTGTCGGTGCCGTGCGTGTGTTGGGTAATGCCCATGGCGTAGAGGATCGACGCCGGCTTGCACGTCGCATAGATCCGCGCCGCCTCGGCGATCTTCGCCCACTCGACGCCGGTCACCTTCTCGACGAACTCGGGCGAAAACTGCTCGAGCGACTCGGCAAACGCATCGTAGTTCTCGCATCGCGACTCGATGAACTCGGCGTCGGCCAGCCCTTCCTCGACGATAACCCGGGCCATCCCCATCAATAGGGCCGTATCGGAGCCGGGTTGCATTTGCAGGAAGATATCCGCATGGCGGCAGAGTTCGATCTCCTTCGGGTTCGCAACGATCAGCTTCGCGCCGTGCCGTGCCGCCCGTTTCGCTTGCAGACTCAACACGGGATGGGCCACCGTCGTATTGGTGCCCACGGCCAAGATGCACTCGGCGTCGCCGATCTCGGCGATCGAGTTGGTCATGGCGCCGCTGCCGAAAGATGTGACCAGACCGGCCACGGTCGGGGAATGTCACAACCGCGCGCAGTGATCGATACTTTGAGTACCCATCACCGCGCGGCCAAATTTCTGGATGAGGTAGTTTTCCTCGTTGGTACATTTCGCCGAGGCGAACAGCCCGAACTGATCGCCCTTGGTCTTGGCAAACTTCTCGGCGATCAGATCGAGCGCCTCGTCCCAAGTGGCCTCGGTCAGCTTGCCGTCCCGCCGGATCAACGGCGAGGTAAGCCGATCGGGATGGTTGACGAACCGATGCCCAAAGCGACCCTTTACACAGAGGCTTCCCCGGTTGGTCGGGGCATCCCGATCGCCTCGCACGCCGACGATCTCTTGCCCGCGAACGCCCAGATAAAGCCCACAGCCGACGCCGCAATAAGGACAGACGGTCTTTACCTCGCAGGCCGGCTTCCGCGTGTTCTTCGTCGCTAGGGCTCCGACCGGACATCGCACAACACACTCGCCGCACGATTCGCAACGCGACTCGGCAAACGGCCGGCCGCCGAACGTGCCGATCGTCGTCTTATAGCCCCGGTGCATCAAGTCGATCGCACTGACCCCCTGCAACTCCTCGCACGTTCGCACGCAAATCCCGCAGAGGATGCACCGGTCGCGGTCGTAGTTGAAGAACGGGTTGGACTCGTCGACCGGCACGGTCTCCTTCGGCCGCCGCATCCGTCCGAGCCGCTCGCGATCGACGCCCACATAGGCGGCCACACGCTGCAATTCGCACTCGTCGTTCTTCGCACAGGCCAGGCAGTCTTCCGGATGGCTGGCGATGAGCAGCTCGACCGCCACGCGACGGATCGAGTCGACGCCGGGCGTTTCCGTCTGAACGACCATCCCTTCGGCCACCGGCGTCTTGCAGGAGATCGTCGTGCCGCGGCCCTCGATCTCGACCATGCAGAGCCGGCAGACGCCGACCGGGTCCAGGTCGCGGTGGTGACACAGATTGGGGATATAGATTCCGGCGTCCAGCGCGGCTTCCAGGACCGTCGTGCCCGGCTCCACCGCAATCTGGGCCCCGTTGATCGAAAGCGTGATTTTATCCATCAACTTTCCTCAGGATGTCTTGACCGGTTGAACGTACCACGGCGTCTGCCTTGGCGGGACATACTTCAAAACACATTCCGCACTGGATGCACTTGGCCTGGATGATCCGATGCGGCTGCTTCCGCTCGCCTTCGATCGCGTCGACCGGGCAACTCTTCAGACAAAGAATACAGCCGATACACTTCTGGGCGTCGATGTCGTAGGTGAGCAGTGCCTTGCAGGACAGGGCCGGGCAACGCCGCTCGTTGATATGGGCCTCGTACTCGTCGCGGAAGTACCGGATAGTAGTTAGTACGGGATTGGGAGCCGTTTGGCCCAGTCCACAGAGCGAACCGGCCTTGACGCCCCGGCCGATCTCCTCGAGCAGCTCGATATCGCCCGGCTTGCCGTTGCCGGCGACGATCTCCTGGAGAATATCGAGCATCTGCTTGGTCCCCAGCCGGCAGGGGACGCACTTGCCGCACGATTCTTTCTCGGCGAAATCGAGGAAATATCGGGCAAAATCGACCATGCACGTATTCTTGTCCATCACGACCATGCCGCCGGAGCCCATGATCGAACCGACCGCGCCGAGCGAGTCGTAATCGACCGGCGTATCGAGCAGATCGGCCGGGATACATCCGCCCGAGGGCCCGCCGGTCTGTACGCCCTTGAACGGCAGGTCGTCGAGCGTGCCGCCGCCGATGTCGAAGATCATCTCTCGCAGCGTGATGCCCAGGGGGACTTCGACCAGGCCGGTTCGTTTGACCATGCCGACCAGGGCGAACGTCTTGGTGCCCTTGCTTTTCTCGGAGCCATATTCGGTGAACCAGTCGGCCCCGTTTTTCAGGATCATTGCAACGCCGACCAGGGTCTCGACGTTGTTGATAATGGTCGGCTTGGCCCAGAGTCCCGAGACGGCGGGAAACGGCGGACGGGGTCGCGGCATGCCGCGCTCGCCTTCGATCGACGCGATCAGGGCCGTCTCTTCGCCACAGACGAACGCCCCGGCGCCTTCTTTGATCTTGATATGAAAGTTGAAGCCGGACCCCAACACGTCGTCACCGAGCAGCCCGTACTCTTCGGCCTGCTTCAAGGCAACGCGAAGCCGATCGAGCGCCAGTGGATACTCGGCCCGGCAGTAGATATAGCCCGTTTGGGCGCCGATCGCGAATCCGGCGATGAGCATGCCCTCGAGCAGGGCGTGGGGATCGCCTTCGAGCAGCGAGCGATTCATAAAGGCCCCGGGATCGCCTTCGTCGGCATTACAGACGAGATACTTCTGCTCGCCGGGTGCGTCTCGACAGAACTGCCACTTCCGCCATGTGGGAAACCCGGCCCCGCCACGGCCGCGGATGCCCGAGTTCTTGACCTCGCCGATCGTTCGCTCGGGGCCTATCTTCAACGCGGCCAGAAGGCCCTTATATCCGCCTTGGGCGAGGCTATGGTCGATCTCGGCCGGGTCGATGAATCCGCAGTTTCGCAGCGTCCTTCGTACCTGCGGCTTGAAGACGGGCGTTTCCCACAGTCGGGGGATCCCGTCGATGGTCCCGTCGCCGACGGTTCCCAGGGCGTATTCCGGCTTCGGGTCATCGCCGGCCAGATAGGCGTCGACGAGTTCTCTGGCCCGCTTCTCGGTGACCTCGCCGTAGACGACGGATGTCTCGGGGGTCTTGGCAATCGAGATGATCGGTTCGGCGTAGCAGAGGCCGATACATCCGACCTCGACGATTCGAGCTTGCAGATTATGCTGCTGCAACTGGTCCCGGATGGCCTCGATGACCTCAATGGCCCCGGCCGAGCGACCGCAAGTGGCCGTTCCGACGAGGATGAGTGGCTGCGAGCCGTCGTTCAAGGCGTCCCACTTCTGTTGAGCCTGGCGTTGCAGATCGTCGAAGTTGACCGTCATTTGGCGTCCGCCTTTCGGAACAATTTGCCGACTTTCTTGGGAGTTAGCTTGGCCTCGACCTTGTTGTTGACCATGATGCAAGGCGACAGTCCACAGGCGCCGATGCAGGCCACGGTCTCGAGTGAGTATTCGAGGTCCTCGGTCGTCTCGCCCTCTTTGATGTCGAGTTGCAGTTCGATCTCGTCGAGAATACGCGGGGCCCCGCGAACGTGGCAAGCGGTCCCCCGACAGGCCATCACATGGTTTCGCCCGATCGGCGTGAAGCGAAACTGGGCGTAGAACGTGGCCACCGCATAGACCCGGCTTTCGGGCACGCCGGCAGCTCGGGCAATCCGCAGCATGGCATCCTCGGGCAGGAAGCCCAAATCGGCCTGGACCGCCTGGAGCATCGGGATCAACTCTTCCGGCTTACCCAAGAAGGGGGATAAGATCGAATCAAGGCGCTCTTCCATCGCAGGTTTCCTCAGGCCGGGTCAAAGCAAGTGGCGGCAGATGGTCCCGATAACAATCCAGCATACGCGTCCGGTCAATGTCGTCAATATGCGATGAAATTCAGCATGTTTATTGCCCAAACGAGTGGCACACGACCCGTTCAACAGGGGTGCCGGCAGTTCGGTCTTGTCAGGCGGCGGATATTTGATAGACTTGTCCCCTCGTGCGGGCAGATGTCCGCCGAATCCGTTTCTGGCGGTTCGTAGTGTCGCTAAGTCATTACAATACAACACTTTAGGCGCCGTGGCCAAGTGGCTAAGGCAGTGGATTGCAAATCCATCATCCCCGGTTCGAATCCGGGCGGCGCCTCTGGCAGCGGAGCATTGCCCTCCGCTGTCTTCGTTTCTTGACCCGGGTATGGCCGCCCTCTGCATGTCTGGAAACCATTCATGAGGGTGTGTCCACTTGGCACGGTCCTACTAGTCGATTCCACTATTTCGGGTAGAATACGGCGATTTACACCCCAAAACCCCGTGATGGTCTACCCCCCCACCAGAAAACCTGCTATCATTGGGAGTACGGCCTGTTGGTCTCACAGAGGGGCAACATGCGGGGTATAGACGAATACCCCCCATTGCCCCGGCCGATGCCTACTGGTAGTATCAGGGACCCCTCACAGCAGAGGGTCCGTGGCACGGGAAGTTAGTAGTTTCTGTTTAGGGAGTTATCGAATGAGCGACATGATCGATCTGTTGGTCGCGGACGACCACGAAGTGGTTCGCATGGGCTTGCAGAGCCTGCTGGCCGACACCGGCATCCATATCATGGCCGAAGTGGGATCGGGTGCGGATGCAGTCAAATACGCATTGGAAAAAGATCCGGACGTCGTCTTGATGGATATCCGAATGCCCGACGGCGACGGATTGACGTCGTTGGGGCGGATCAAGCTCGACAAGCCGGATCTTCCGATCCTGATGCTCTCGACCTTCGACAACCCGACGTATATCGCCCGGGCCGTCGCGCTGGGAGCCAGCGGCTATCTGCTGAAGGGTTGCACGCGCGACGCTCTGATCGACGCCATTAAGAAGGCGGCGGACGGCGAGAGTGCTTGGACCCGCGACGAGCTGCGACGCGTGACCGGGGCCTTGGCCACGCCGCGACTGACCGCTGATGTCGAGGTCCCGCTGACCCAGCGCGAGAGCGAGGTCCTTCGCCAGTTGGCCTATGGGCTGACCAACAAGGAAATCGCCGCGGCGCTGCACATCAGCTACGAGACCGTCAAGGAGCACGTCCAGCATATCCTCCGCAAGATCGGCGTTTCCGATCGAACGCAGGCAGCCGTTTGGGCGGTCCGAAAGGAACTCGTCTGAGCCCGTGGGCAAGCCGACCGATATTCGGCTCTTGGAAGTCTCCACGGAAACGGAGAACTTCGCTTATCGCGCGCCGATGAAGTTCGGTGGTCGCGTGGTGACCGGTGTCGTTCTGTTGCACGTCCGCGCCCGGGTCGAGACGCGAGATGGACGCCGTGGCGAAGGGTTCGGTTCGATGCCGATGGGCAATGTTTGGGCATGGCCCAGCCTCGAACTCGACGGGGAGGCAACCCTGGCGGCCATGATCGCGTTGGGGCAACGCGTGGCCGAAGCGGCTGGCGAATATCAGGAGGTCGGCCATCCGTTGCAGATCGGCCACGATTTGGCCGGGAGTTATCCGACGGCGGCCGATGAGATTACCGACGCGGCCGGATTGGTCGAACCGATGCCCCGGCTGGCACAACTCGTCGCCGCCAGTCCGACCGAAGCGGCCATTCACGACGCGTTCGGTAAGGCCCTCGGCCAAAATTCCTATAACCTATTGGGCCCGGAGTTCGTCTCGCGCGATCTGGCCGGCTTTCTGACCGACGACTTCGCCGGCGAGTATCTCGACCAATACACGCTGCGAGACCCCAAGCCGTCGATGTCCCTGTATCATCTGGTCGGGGCACTCGATCCGCTGACCGACGGCGATATCGAGACCCGGCTCGACGACGGGTTGCCCGAGACACTGCCCGAGTGGATTGCGGCCGACGGGCTGACCCATCTGAAGATTAAGCTCAACGGCGACGACCTGGCCTGGGACGTTGATCGGGTCGTTTCGATCGATCGGATCGCCGCCGAGGCTCAGGCGGAGCGAGGTTGCGAGGTGTGGGCCTATTCGGCCGATTTCAACGAGAAGTGTGCCAACGTCCAATATGTTCTCGATTTCCTGGCCCAAGTCGGCGAGCGATCGCCCCAGGCCCTCGATCGGTTGCAGTATATCGAGCAGCCGACCAGTCGCGATCTGCGGGCGAATCCCGAGAACCGGATGCACGAGGCGGCCAAGATCAAGCCGGTTGTGATCGACGAGTCGTTGGTCGATCTGGAGAGCCTTTTGCTCAGCCGCGAATTGGGTTACTCTGGTGTGGCCCTGAAGGCATGCAAGGGGCATGGCGAGGCCCTGTTGATGGGCGCGGCGGCCCAGAAGTACGGCATGTTCCTCTGCGTCCAGGATCTCACGTGTCCCGGCGCGTCGTTTCTCCATTCGGCCAGTCTCTCGGCTCGGATTCCGACGGTCGCGGCCATTGAGGGCAACGGCCGCCAGTATTGCCCCGCCGCGAATGAAGGCTGGTCCGATCGCTTTCCCACGATGTTCCAGATCACCGACGGGAAGCTCGGCACGGCCGCATTGTCCGGTCCGGGGTTGGGATTCTAAGGCTCGGTCGGTAGAATGGTCGTCCGGTTCTACCGATGGGTGGCTGGTGGCATAGCGCAGCGGTGCCCCAGTTGCCTGGATCCTGGGGTACCGCTGCGCTATGCCCCAGCCACCCCAAATGAGTCAGCCTTTCGGAGAATGGACATGCGGCGCGCCCATCGAAATGTACCGGTCTGCCTGTTGTTGTTGCTCGGTGCTACGCTCGGCTGCGGCAGTTCCCAGTATGCCACGCCGGAGGCAATCTTCGAGGCTGCCAAGGTCGCCGCGGAGAAGGAGAACTATACGGCG
>SDBT01005829.1_pt1 | contig 20613 bp, 31 predicted proteins | sample 2277101 | NCBI WGS metagenome assembly SDBT01 (sample SAMN10404973, study PRJNA504765) | marine sediment metagenome | isolation source: marine sediment core GS10_PC15, 103 cmbsf | place: Arctic Ocean: Southern Knipovich Ridge | collected 2010 | reverse complement strand
TGGGGATTAGATGACGGTTCGAATCCATCAGTGGGCATCAAATTCAAATAGGGAGAAATTAAACAGTGACTAATATCATTGAGCAAGAAATTGCCGAAGATTTACGCGAGCTAGGGGTAAAATCCAGTTGGGGCGGCAGCGATGGCATCTTTATGGATAGTAAGGATGCATCAAAGGTTGTGAAACTCCTAACTTTTCTACATCGGTGGTGTAGGCCAGAGACAAAGCGCGAATCATTTAATGAGGTTACCGAAATCGTTTGCAGCTTATTCGGCAGACTAAAAAGAAAAGATAAGCCCCTTGATTTGGGATAAGGACTCCCGTCATATATCCTTTACAAATAAAGATGAGGATTGTATGCCGGTTCATACTAAAAACGAAATAGGAGATAGACACTGTGTATCTAATTGCGCTGTTTTCTTTTGGCTTATCGTCTTTGCATTCGCTATCTTCTCCATCGCAGCACAACCATTGCTGGTGGATTGAAGATGCCGCAGAGATGGAGCCATGGATATGTACCAATAGAGTTAAATCTAATGGTCTATGTACTAATCATGCCAAGGTTTTCAGGTCTCTCAAGAGGGATGAAAGAATGCTTGCCAAGTTCTTAAAGAATAAAAAGAAGGCAAAGGATGACTAAAATCTTTAAGGAGGGAACTAGAGTAAAATCTATCTATACCCCTAATAGATTGGGGATTGTACTAAAAGACTTTTCCGATAAGCTGAAAATGGTACAGATTCGTTGGGATGCAACCCCGAAAATAATCAGTTGGTGCAAAAAAAGCTATTTGGTAATTACAGATGAGCGCGTCGGCTACTACCTTGCATCCGTAGTAATCAAAGTAGACCTGAATAAACAGCACTGGGAAACTCAGGGAAATATAGACTTTGGGATACAGACAATGCTCTGTAGAAACGGATGTGATGGTCTTGTCAATAAAAACGATATGGGTGTAACGATGGTTGGATATAAACCAATCGTGCCCAATGAATTTAATAGGCTGAAATATGCCTTCTTTACCAACCCTGGAGATTTTTAAGTGGACTATCAAAGCAGTAAACCCCCCGGCTGGCATTCTCGTCGGAATCAAACAAGCGAGGCTTATGAGGAATCATATAGAGCCAGGATGGATAGAGAGTCTCTCATGTTCGAGACAATCGAAGAGAATAAGAAGGCCAGGGCATCCCGTACATCTGCACAACAGTTGACTCTATTGGATGAGCGCCTGGGTGTCGGTATCGGTGCCAAGAAGGAGCGCAAGAAATTGTCGGAACTTATCCTGAAGGCAAAGAATAAGTAATGGACTCCCCCAAAATCAAACTAATGATTGCTGAATTACAGGATATGCAAAAGAAATATCCTCCTAAGTCATCAACATTCAAATGGATTCACAACTCAATTTTTTCCCTAGATGGCGCAGCATGTGCCATCGCATTTGTCGAAAGAGAAAAGGCATAATGCCTAGAATGATTTTTCATAACCTCCCCAGCAATATAACGATTGGGGTGGATATTGGTTCTACTGGAGATATCTATGCGTCTTTGGCTGCTTGTCATCCACGCGACTTTCCTAAACTCACCAGGAGGATTGCTTATTCAATCGTTAATGGTAGGTTGAATAACACGGATACGCCTGACAGGATTTTCATTGGTAACTATACCGGAAAGTCTATCACCAAGGACGTATATGGCCCCATTCGAGATACCATTCGAGAGATGACGCCGAAGAGAAGCGTTACTCACGTGATGGGCAAGCTGAAAGAAGCGATGCTCAAGATGGCATTCGCATCCGTTGGTGGCAAGACGACCGATGCCGTTGCTCCGATTGATTTCAAATCGGAATGCTGTTCAGGCGAATCCTGCCTGGCTTGATGCGGCGATGACCCTATCATTTTTCTCGCTCCTACTCTGTTTCGTTGTCTGCGGAGTAACGGGCTATTTGATAGGGAGGTTTATTCCTTAACAAAATTCAGGACAACAAACTGATATATGCAGGTTTGAGTTGCATAAACAATTGTGGAGTATCGGGGCTAGTGTTGCCGATATTTGGGTGGGGCGAGGGTGTGGGCCACCATCCTGTTGGGTCATTAGCTTAACTTGGGAAAGCGACAGATTTCAAATTTGTTAGATAAGGGTTCGAATCCCTTATGACCTTTAGGAGATAAGAAACGTGACAATAGCAAACATGCCATCATGGGCAACTGCAAGAGTTGATGGCATTCCTGCCGAGCAAATATTCGATAACATCGATGAGAGAATAAAAATTGCCAAGCAGACTGAGAAGATGTTTTTGGCAGTACATGAGATGACAGGCGTTAATGCCTTTCTGCTATCGGCTGAAAAGCAAGCGATACAAGTCGATATCATGGAATACTTAATAAGCAAGAATCGCAATCTTTATTGCATCGTAACGAAAGGTTATGGACTAAACTAATGCACATCCCTACAGAAGCCGAGACTAGCCCCGAAGATTTGTCCGTAAAGCAGACAATGTCGATACTTAGGCATCTCTTTGAGAACGTCTTGAATATTCCCGATAAAGTCTTTGCTGAGGAGGATGGAGTAATCCATATCGGGACAGAATTTAAGCTGTGGAACGATACTGAGGGGTGGCACTGTTCTCAGCAAGTAGATGATTACGGACGCTGGGGTACTACTCCGGTATCTCCTGACCCAATGTCTTATTTCACCCGCATCATTGGTAGGCTCGCCCTCAAAACCTCGTTAGATAGATATCACGATTGGGTGCTGACCGCCTATTGCTGTATGGCATGACAAAAGAAGAAATCTTTGGCGTCATCATTATCGCTGCAACATTTGTGCCTTGGTCAATCATTGCTCTAGTAGCTATTAGGATGATATGGAAAAGGTCAAATGAAAAAGAAGATGAATAATCGCGGGCTAAAGGCTGCCATATATGCCGCCCAATGTTCTGAGCTAAAATCGCATAGAGTTGGTGCCGTAATTTACCACAAAAAACGCCTGATTAGTATTGGATGTAATCAGAAAAAGTCTCATCCCCAGCGTATAACCGAACGCTCACAACATGCGGAGTTTAATGCTTGTCTAGGATTTGATAAGCTGGACGTTAGGGCAAACAAATGTTCTATTTATATTGCAAGATTAACTAGAACGAGTAAGGTTGGATTGGCAAAGCCGTGTAAACATTGTCAAACCCTTCTTTCATCACTAGGTATTACAAAGATTTTTTACACAAACAAGAATGGAGAGATTAGTAAACTATGAAAAAGGTAGATTTTAATTTTGGCTCTGGATATCGAGGTCAACTCTCGATGGTCAATACAAAAGGGGAACTTTTCTTAGATGCTCAGGCGTGTAAGGATGCAGTCCACGATGCCCTAACTTACCAGATATACAACGGCTACGCTAATGTCAGCGACCAGATGGCTAATCATACTCGTCATGGAGAGGCAATTTTAACAAATCCGATTTTTGTTCTTTGGACATCCCCAAAGACAGTCGAGAGAAATGCCGCAAAATTCATGCAGCTGATGAATAAAATCGAGAGTATTTTGGAGCTACCAACTAAGACAGTGGCATATGCTGTTAGTTCTGGTGTGGTGGATGAAAAGGCTTCGCCATTTGTGGCAGAAGCACCATCATGGTGGCTTACATCGCCCATCTCAGTATCTGCCTACCTGACAATAATGCGGCTTGCCGTCTTTGTAAGAATCAACGAGGGTGTTGATGAGTTTATTGCAAGGGTAATTGAGCGAGCAAAGAGCGAAAAGGGAAATTTTGCGATTAGAAGAGATTGCAAATACTTACAAATAGCTATTAGGAAAAAGAATTGGGAGGGTTTACTCAATAAATCTCTCAAATGCCTCAATAGAGAGGATTTTTCTGACTGGCTCTTTTCTACGAACACAAGAGGATTTGCCATTTATGATTCTACGTCTGATAAGGGCCCGATGACTGAACGAGAAATTCTTGATTTACAAGCTGATAATTACGGAGAGGAAGTTAGGGATTAATGTTAAATTTAAGCGAATTTACTTTGGGGTCTGACCCAGAGTTAATGCTGAGAGATAAAACTGGCAGACTAAGGTCTGCTATCGGCGTTATCGACGGTACAAAGAGAAAGCCATATCCTCTTAATAAGGGAATGGCTCAGTACGATAACGTAAATGCCGAGTTTGGCATCGTTCCTGCCTCAAATGAATCTGAGTGGGTAGATAATCACGGAGAGGTTATTCGACAACTAGATAAGCTAGTTGGAGATTTAAGGCTTTCCGTTACTGCCTCTGCGGATTTCCCGGAATCGGAGCTTCAGCATGAGGAGGCCCGAAGATTTGCTTGCGACCCCGATTTCGACCCTTACGATGTAACGGTCAATGTAATCGAGGGTGATGCGGCGGATGGAACTCTTCGTAGTTGTGGTGGACATATCCATATTGGCAACGATGCGATTGCGGATGACTTTAACACTCAGTTAGATGTGGTAAAGACCATGGATATCTTCCTTGGTTTGCCATCCTTGCTGTTGGATAAAGACCCAACCTCTCATCGAAGAAGAGAGTTATACGGAAAGGCTGGGGCTCATCGCCCTAAGCCATATGGCGTGGAGTATCGAGCTATCGGTAATTTCTGGGTTAGTCACCCTGACTTGACACGCCTGATGTGGAAGCTAGTTAGGGATGGGCTACTTGCATACCAAAATGGTCATACATCCGGAATAAACAAGAACACAGTGCGTAAGGTAATCAATGCATCTCGGCTAGACAAGGCCGAGGAGGCAATGAAATCCTTTATCATTCCTCTACTTAAGGATGATACAAGAGATTTAGTTGTCAAATGCCTAGATATGCCGCACTCAGACATTTATGATGGATGGAGCCTATGATGAACGCGGAACTATTACACTCTACAATCAGAAATATTCTTTCTGAAAAAAGAGGCAAGTTTGACGATGGTGTCGCTGGCGCGGCAGATATGAAATATGAGGGATGCATCATAGCATTAAAATCCCTTATTGCAACTGGCTCTGTAAAAACAGATGAGGACAGACAAATGATAGGTGAGGCTCTTGATGAATTTAATTGCCACAAGAACCTTGGCACCATCGTAGATGGAGTGTTTAAGCCAATATCCTGCGCAATGGCAGCTAGGTGGGATATCATTTCTGGCTCTGTAATTTCTGGAGGCAAACTCCCAGTTGTTACAAGAGATTTGGCCGCTGCCATTCTTGATGATATTCCTGGTGCAGTATATCCTACTGATTCGATATGGGATAATCACAGAAACGCACTTATTCATCTTTCATTTTACTACAGAAGATATCCAAAGTTTGTCTTGGGATTAAAAAGCAACGACGTAGCACGATTAGGGTTACGAAAACTATTCTCGGAGGAGTTGGGGAAAATTACATGACATTTAGATACATAGAAACAAAGCCCATCAAAAAGATGGATACATCTCACGTCCACCTTTCAGAAATTTATAGCAAGGGGAAATCTATGCCAGAATTCTGCGTGCTATCTAAGAATGGAGAGCAAGTTGGCGCTTGGATGAAGTGTAAAGACTACATCCAGGATACAATCTGGGGTGGCAAGTTTGGTGTTACTTTTAATTGTCACGGATTCCAATATCGCCATGGAACCGACCCTCTCCCCAGTACAGATAAGCTAATTTTGGCAATTAAATATGAGGGGAAAGAAAAAGAATTGCCCCAAATGATTATCAACGTAAAGAAAACCGTTGAGAATCTAGAGTGTCGGCTAAAGATTCCGGCCTGCCAAAGAACAAAATTCTCAAGAGCTATCGGAAATTATTTCGTTATCTACGGTAGTCACTTGTGGACAAAGGCTACACACACAATATCCTTCTTTACATTCCTACTAAGAGGTTCACTCAATAACAAGGGTGGAAAGATTGAAACAATCGGCACTACGCCGCCAGTTAAAAACGATACATACTATTTCAAGAATGGAAGAGGCTATATCGACCTTCTTTCCAAGGTTGGAATCAATGATATTGAAAGCAACTGGGATTTACATAAGGACCATAAAGACCCCTATAAAATTCATGGTGGAGGCTTTGTGGATAACAGCAATAGAATGGCTAAAGAGGCAGGAATAGTCACCAAAAAACCAGAAAAAGATGATGACTGGTCGTTTTAATGGGCAAGGGAAGAAATAAAAGACGGCGAAATCAAAAAAAGCAAAGGGCGATGGCTAAAGAGCCGAAAGATAAGAAAAAGAAAAGACAAAAGCCCAAGTATCGCTCTCCTAAAAGAAAAAAGAGAAAAGAAATGTTTAGTCCCGAACCAATCAGGTTAGGTATTACCGCTGCATTCTTAGCAGATAAGGGTAATAAGAAATTTATAGCAACTCTAAGGAGTTGGTTAGATAGAGGAATCTTAACGGATTTGGTTTTCATTGCCTTTGGTAAATGGAATCTTAAAACTAAATCTAGATTCAAGTCTATCATTGATGGCAATGGTTTTAATTGGGCATGGAATCATCTAGTATTCAAGATGCCTAGAGAATTTGAATCTGGTTATCTTCTTAGATGTATGACATCTTATGAGTTGAACCATTATGTTGATTCAGAAAGGTCTCATCTGGCACACCTTGTTTTAACAAATCACTACAAAAATACAACAAAAATATTCCATTGGGATATAACAAAGGATAGCGTAGAGGAATTTAAGGATTGGTTAAAAGAAAATAACGGTTCTTATACTCTTCTACATGAGCCTGGAGAAAATGCAGATATGATAATCAGTGCGGGCAAGACGCCCTACGATTTCGACTTGTATGGAGCAACATAAGAAATGAAACCAAAGACGCATATCGGAATAGAGATTGAAGTCAACGATATTTTCGGACTTAAGATTTCTAACGATGTATGGGCTGTAGATTCTGAACATTGTGGATATGAACTGAGGTCAATGCCAGCCAAATCCCCCAAGGCTATTCGTAAATTACTTAAATCAATTAAGGTGATGAAAAGGGACAGCGTAAGAGTAGGCACTGGATTTAACAACACAGGCACTCATGTTCATATTGATTTCCTAAATGATGGTGCCAACAAAGTAGATTTGCAGCGTAGGCAGGCAAAATACAACAAAGATAAGGGTAGGTGGAGGAATCCAACCGGGACTGGCAAGAAATATTATTGGCTTGATAGGGATGGTAAAAACTGGGCGTCACCCAATCACTACATGTCAAAGATGTCAAACACTCTTGTTCCATCAGATGCGTATGTATCTCAGAATAAAAGATTTATTCAATCTGTCAAGCGCTTCATGCTCATTGGGGTAAGATTCTCCAATCTTCTGTTCGCGCTTCAGCATCCATCTCGAAGATTTAACAAGTATTGCCATTCCCTCGGTGGATGGTCTGAAGAAATCTTAATGGAATGCAGTAGTGTCCACCGAATTTCTACTCACAATAATCTCCTACAAAGTCATAGGCGACACATGTTTAATACATTGTCGTTTAGAAAATTTGGAACTGTTGAGGTTAGAATGATTAGGGGTTCACTCAATGCAGATGAAATCTGGAGACAGATATACCTGTTTGGGAAGCTGGCACAGTTGGCAAAGTCTAATAAGCTGATACCCAAATCAACTGGAAATATTTCCGCAGACTTCATCGTTTTGTTTAATGCTGCTGGTATACGTGGCAAAATGAGAAAGCGATTAATTGCTAGTGTTAATCAAGGGAAAAACAATTGGACTGCGAGATGCTTTAGTTGTGAAGGAATCTATCCAATAGAATACGTCAATGACTTTGGATTATCCAGACCAATCTGCGACGATTGTCATGGACTAAGAGATAGGTGTATCCTCTGTGGATATATAGGATATCGCACAAACGATTTTGGAGATAGCAGCTTCCATTATGTAGATGACAAAGGACCAGATGGAAGAAGCCTTTGTTATCAATGCAGTGGAATGTCCATGGCACACGAAAAAATCAACAAAACATTATCCATAATGGGTATACAAGTAGGGAGTGGCTTTGACAATCAAGGCCCAAATACATTAAGAAAGTTGCGAGATGTCTTCTCCAAAGATTAATATAAATGGCTTTAAATTTGGAATTGAATTGGAAAGCAATATCAATACAAATAGAATAAAAAGTGCGCTCAAACTTGAGGAGGGCTGGCGATGTCATTATGAACATTGCGGCTCTGAGATTGTGAGCCCTATCCTTTATGGATACAAGGGACTGATGTCAGTGAGAAGGCATCTTAAAAAATTGTGGGCTTGGCAAAAATCAATTAGGTTTAATGATTGCGGGCTCCACGTCCATGTTGATATACAGCACTTTAATTTCGGTCAAGCCAAGAGACTAGTATTATTGGCTAGTAGATTCGACCAAACACTCTTTTCTATGATGGACGGAACACGCTGGAATAACAATTACGCCAGAAGATGTTCATATGATGAAAAAAAGTTGAACAAAATTAAAACTCTGTATGAATTACAGACAATACAAAAGCATGGTGAAAGATATAGCGGATTGAATCTACATTCCTTCTCCAAGCATGGAACAGCGGAATTTAGATATTGCACTGGCTCTGCTAATTGGCAGAAAATCTATGCACTAATTTCTATGTATCTAAGAATGGTTGCACTCTCTACAACCGATATAGAAATACCAAAGGTGGAAGATATCCCTGAGTGGACAAAGGATAGTAAAAGCCTAAAGAATGCAAGGGTTAGCCTTGAAGCATTAGAGGTAAATAGAGATATCTTTTTTGACATTCTACAGTTAAGCGGCAGCACCAGAGATGTATTGGTTGCCATGTTTGATGAGAATGTTTTCGACATCACAAAAACAAAAACAAACTTACAAACAACAGAACAAGTAGGAGATGTCTCCTTCTTTCTCAAAGAAAAGAGTAAAAAATAATGTGTGGTATTTTTGGTGCAGTATCTTCTGGGGTCCAACACCCCGGCGAGTTTTATCCGTTTCTATCAAAGGTCTTTGTAGAATCTGAGCGTCGAGGTAGAGATGCCTCTGGCTTTGCGGCAAAGATAGGGAATAGGTTTCTTACAGACAAGGATTCTTGTGATGCCAAGTCATTTACTGAGTTAAGTAAGGTTTGGCGCTCTATTAGAACGGATGGACAAATATCCTTAATTGGACACACCAGGGCCGCTACAAATGGCTCACCATCTAATAATAAAAATAACCATCCATTTCATAGTCGTAGATATTCTATGGCCCATAATGGTGGCATCTGGAGTTTTGAATATATTGCAAAGCAAAATGGTTTCAATCTTGAAACAGATTGTGATTCAGAATTAATCCTGCATTTCCTAGAAGATGAGAAAACTGCTAGAGAAGGTGTGATTAAAACTCTTTCTGAACTAGAAGCTACATCCATGATGGCTGTATGTTTTCTAGATAAAGAAACCAATATAGTTCATATCTTCAGAGAAAAGAGTGCGCCAACCTGTGTTGTTTACATTGAGAGATGGAATACAGTAGTATTTGCATCTACATTGCAAATCATTATGGATGCTGCCTCAGAAATATTTGGGGATTGGACTAAGGCTCGCGATGAATTACGGCCAATAATGTCAACTAATTTCCCAGAAAATACTCACCTTCAACTTTTACCAGATGGTTCGTGGAAGCATGAGGATATTAAGGATGCTATTGACACTAATTACGATTACGCCTACGAATACACAAATGTAATGTGGGGCAACGTATATAGTGGCGGCCAAAGCAAGTATGAAAGGGATAAGAAGAAAACAAAAGGAGATGTTGTTAATGATAGCAACGACGCTTATTTTAATAGCGATACTCCAACTGGGGATGGTATCGTAAGCTATCTCAGGTGCATCGAGTGTGCTGGCGCTCTGGACGATGAACATTATCGTGGAGAGATTTTTGAGGTTGGGTCGAGTTTTATGTGTCGCCCATGCTACATCGGAGATGAGGAAGAGGTAGGTTCAACCTCATCCCCCCCGGCTGATTTCGAGAGCCGACAGGCCATTATTAACCAAACAAGGGATATGCTTCCCATCTCAATGAGACTGGGAATAGGAAACAACCCTGAACAATGGCAACAGATAGTAGACTCAATAGAAAGAGAAAGGGCTATTAAAGAAGATTATCAACTTGATGACTTTGCAACAGGCTCATATATTTCTCTTGTAGATACTAGTCGTTCAGAGAAGCTAGATAGATGGAAAAATATGACACTCAAAAGGATGTTCGATATGGACGATGGAGAATACTTAGCGTATCACACATCCATTAAGGACGCCATCGAGTCTGTCAATGTCTAATAATGGCCCACCGCTAGTAATTAACAAATGTGAAGGATGCGGACTACAAAAGGTTAATATGGACAAAGAACTACCCCACGGATGGGTTAATTTTACGCGGGCTGGCACTAGAGAAAAAGGGATTATAGCCTGCGGCCTTCGCTGCATCTGTAAGGTTTTTTCACAGTCGTATTATACGCTAGAATGTATGGCGTTGGCAATAAAAGGAAGATTTAAATATGACCAGCACAGAGGACAGAATACAATCTCTAAAAGAATTCAAACCCATCATGGTGTTGAGCTTTAATCATGCCAAGCGCAGACAAAAGCTATACTTTGAACCATATCTTGGATTTTTAAGAGTTGAAGCCTCGGAAAACCCGGATGAATTGCCAGAATTTGCAATATCTATGCCATTTATCATAAATGGTAGTGGTGCATCCTTTAGGCAAAGGTCAAAGTTAGATGAGTGTGGAATTGTGACCAGTAAAATTTACAAAGCATGGTCACGGATACCTAATGACAAAAAAGAGGATTTCAGAAATTCTCTACCGCTTAATTCACTATTCCTAGGAGGGGATACAATATAAAATAAAGACTTGTAGATTGCTGTGTGTTGTTTTATCTTTTTAGTACTAGACCTAACCAGTATCTATAAAGGTGGTCAGCATTGTGGCTTTTGATTTTCATAAACCTTTGGTCGTATAATAGACGAGAAATACGGCAATATAGGGACGTATCGTGGACACTTTATCCATGGACAGCTTTTTTGATTGCTCTATATTGAAGATTAAGGATTAGTGCCGGTCCTTATCATTGGTTTTATGAGTGGGCGTGCAAACCCATAAGTCTACCTTACACTATCATGAATAATAATAACATAGACGACGACAATGACGACGAAGAAGAACTAGACGAAGGTTTAGTTAAAGAAAAAAGAAAAAAACGATTTAATAACAAAAGAAAGTTTAAAAATCGAAAGCCCGTAATAGGCCCTCCTGAACTTAAGTTTAAGGATGAAAGGCCACGAAGAAAAAACTGGCTAGATGATTTCTATGATGAACTCGAAGAAGAGGAAGAGGAGAGTTATATAGATGAAATATAAGACAAACAGGCCAAGGCCAACAAAATATATTTATCTCAGTCTAAATAAAGATGAAACGGCAAGAGAGATTTTAGATAGAGGAAAGAAGAAATTAAAAAGGGAAAAAGAGGCGGGGGCAGCTCTTTTACTAAAGGAATTTTCTAAAGAAGGCTCCTTTGATGTCAATGGAGATATTGCTAAGTCTCCGCAGTTAGTAATAACAAGACAAGAGCTTAAACCGGGACAAACGCACAATCTATGTTCTAGGATTGAAACTAGTATCGGTGCTCCGTTTCTTACAAAGAACGAGATAACTCATGAATCCTGCTCTCTCCTAAAGGTTAGGCCGATATCTGAGATATCTGAGCGTCTCGCAAAATATAAAAAGAAACAAATGTTTGAACTTAAGTCCTTACGAGAGATTTGTGTACAAATAAATACAGTAGAAGAACCAGCTTCTAGATATGCTGTTTCAATTCTTTCATATCTCTATAACTTAGGACACGGGCGAAACAAGAAAAACATTGTAATAAAGCTGCAATCCCTTATTCTACAAAGGGAAAGGGATAAGTTATTTTACATGCGTCGTCATCCAAAGCAAAGGATGTTACATTCTTGTCATGACGATACTATTCTCGAACAAATCAAGCATTTAGAGTGGGTATTTATTGGTAAACATCCATTTGAAGGAGTAAAGAGCAATGCACTCTCCTATTCAAAATATGTCTAATAAAGATTTTCAAAAAGAAATTGATTCAAGGTTGAAAGCAAATCTTGAAATTTTTGAATCATTATTATCTGGGGCCGTAGCTATGGTTGCGCGCATTTTTCCCACAAATTCAACGGTGGCGCACGATGGAGATAAAGCTAGGGCGCTAGAAATAGCAAAATTTATCTATTCGAGGTCCATAACTCACTCAGATAGTAAAGAACTAGGAGAACAAATCTGGCATCCAGAGGTGGAAGAATTGCCCCTTTCTTCTGAATCTGAAAATGGATTTGAACACACAATAAATTCTGAAATCGGAAGTTTTTAGTGAAAATTTTTCAGGTTTATCCAAACGACTCGCTTGCTAGAGAATCTGTGACGACAGTCTTAAATAGCTATCACGATAAACGCATTAGACAAAAGACGCTAGATTTCTACAGAAATGGATGTGTTTCTTTATTAAGCAAAAATGGCTCTGTTGTTTGGCTAGTCTCTATAGACGAAGATAGTGGACTGCGAACAGGGATATCACTATGCGCGTTTGGTGCCAAAACAAAAAAGGTGATGCATTCTATTACTGTTGTACATGCAGAATTTCGCAGAGTAGGATTGGGAAAATTGCTTCTAAGTTCAAAAATGAAAATTCTTAGGAAGAGACATCCAAATATTTCATACAAGAGTTTCGTCAATATCAATAACGAACCATCTGTGAAAATGTGTGTTTCTGCTGGTTTAATTATTACAGATAAGGGCTCTAGGGAAAGAACTAACTCAGAACCTACAGAGTTCTTTATTTTTGAGGATATTTAATCAATGAATGATACGTATAGAAACAAACAAATAAGTGATTACAGAAAACAAGAAAATGAAAGAGAAGAAAGATTACATGATAGGTTTATTAAACTTGCAATGGATAGACTTAGGCGGGCTCTTACTATTGAGTATTTCAAAAAAGAAATCTCTGCCGCTATTAAGAAAAGACTTATAATGTCGCCATTAGAATTCTTAGGTAAATCTTATATTAAATTATCTCTGGCTGACCTATATAGAAGGTATAGGCATGTCAGAATTCAATCATTATCAGAAGCGCTTGCTATCGCTGGAACCTCTGAAACAAGAGAAGAAACAATGGAAAAGATTCGGGAAATGATTAAAGAAGTGGGCGAGGCTCATCAAGAGAGCAAGAAGAGAGAAAAAGAAGCATGTGCGGTATCTTAGGTATGATTGGTAGTGTTCCCGAGGAGCACTACAGATTAGCGCATACAATATTACAGAATATTTTTATCTTTAGTCAGTCTAGGGGTAGAGATTCCAGTGGATTTTCTGCTATTCACTGTAGAGATAACGGCAGATTAATTACCGAGAAAAGAAACATAGATTCAACAAAGTTTGTTTCTCGTAGTTCAAAATTCAAGGCCATGGCAAAGGATATGCCGAATATTTTTATTGGGCATACGAGACTATCAACAAGTGGAACGGCTAGTAGGGGTCGAAATAATCATCCATTTAATTCTAAGAAATATTCTCTTGTTCATAATGGTTCGGTCGCATTATGGCAAAAGATTGTAAAAGACAACGATATAGAAATGAGAACTGAAACAGATTCAGAGGTCATTCTTCATCTGTTGGAACAAAAGGATAACTTTCATAATGGCATCGAATATACTATGGAGAAGGTTGGATTATCTTCTAGGGTAGCTGTTGCCGTTCTATCATATGAGGAAGAAAAGAGGCTATTCCTGTTTAGAAATCAGGCAAACGCAGTTCATATGATGTCATATCCCAAGCTGAAGGCTGTATTCTTTGCATCACAAGCCAGCTTTTTAGAGAATAGTCTTAAATCTGTCTATGGGAATGATGCCACGACCAAGGCTAGGGATGATGATGTTTCTATTGATATTATTCCAACTTGGAAATCTCTAGAATTCAAGCTGGATGAAGATGGTCTTCCAGTTATTTGTGAAGAGAAATCTATTGTAATGCCAACTACCAACTATAGTAGAATGGGATACAATACTCATCAGTCTTCTTATCCTGGCGCAAACCATGCTGGTTCAAATCATTCTACCTCATCTAATTCTACAAGCACTTTGCCGGTAGTCCTGGGGAGAGCAGATGATGATTGGAATGCTATAGATACCACCACTGATGTTAACGGTAATCCTAACACAAAGACTATGTTGGGAGAGGTATCTAAGGAGACTAGAGAGGAATCCGTTGCTCTTGCTCGTTCAGTAAGAGAATCTTCTAAGGTCTTGCGAGATATTCGTGAGAATAGATTTATGCAAAGTTCGGAATGGGAACATTTCAAGAAATACATGAATATTGTCTAGGGCGTATAGAAAAGATGAAAGTTCTTCAATAATGAATTCATTTGGAAATTGTGAATATTGTTCAAGATATTCGCTTGACTTACGAAACATTCAGTTGATTAATACTGAATCCCTAATGTGGATTAGTAAGTTAGAAGAAACCTTTTATAAATCCCCATTTTGGGCATGTTCCGTATGTATACATAATTTATCAAAAACCTGTAGGTATAATATGATTTCAAGTAGAATAAGTAAACAAGATATTGATTCTGAACTATTAAATACTGGTCATGCCAGGAATATAATGGTTAGGAAATTAAAAACTCTCGAAGAGTTATTTTTGGAGATTGATGGAATTTATATTCTTCCTCCAAAGGAGATGCCGGATGCTTTTAAGGAAAAGACTAACGTGGCTATTTCTTTTAAGAATCTTAATACTCTAAAGTATTTCAAATACATAGTTCAGAATGAAAGAGAAACACTATTTTCTTTTTGGAAAGATGGACTTGCTTCAAAGTTTCAGCATAGAACAAAATTCTATACTACAAAGGTAACAAGGATTTTAATGGCACTGAGCAAAATTCACCTAATGAGTGACTTGCTTGCCATCTGGGTTTGGTCGGACACTAGGATAGTTTCTATTGAATTTTTCTGCAAAAGTCCAGCAAACCTAACTTACATTCAACCAACTAAAGCATTAAGGGTAACATAATGTCTCTCAAAGCAAGACGATTTGGCATAGAATTAGAACTTAGCAGAAGATTGCTCTGTGTCAATAATTCGGATAGAAATTACTCAGGCCACTGGAGGGGGATAGAAGCTATACTATTCGCTCTATATGAGGCCGGTAGCATCTCCCGTGGATGGAAACTAAAAGTTGATACATCTTGTGGTGGAGAAGTTGTATCTCCCATTCTTATGGGGTCGGATGGCTTGAGGCAGGCGGCTATAATCTGTCACAGTATACAGAAATACGCAAACTTACATAAATTGCCTGCTGTAGATGCTGAGTGTGGCCTACATCTTCACTTTGACGCCAACGATATGAAGCCGAGACAACTCAGCAATCTGTTTGTGTTACTGCATAATGCGGAGCCAATCATATATTCCATGTATCCAAACAGGAGTCCAGAATATTGTGCTCCAATCGAAGTCAATATGAAATTGGCATCAAAGTTTAGAGACTGGACAGATGTAAGAGATACTTGGTACAGAGGAGAAAATAACACCAAGAATCGCCGCCAAACCTATACCTCAAAGTTCATTAACGGAACTAGCTCAGGTGAATACTATGATGGCACTAGATATCATGGGTTTAACATTCATTGCTTCTGGAGACAGGGAACTGTAGAGTTTAGATATGGAATGGGAACACTAGACCCCCTTCACATCAAGGCATACTATGAGATGTGCCTATCTATGGTCAATACTGCCATGTCTATCAAGAAGGCTAAGTTCAGTGAGTCTATGAAGGATTTAGAATTCAAAGAATTGATGGCCCATTATTCAACTAACTATCGTTTTAGAAGAATAATACGTCAACTATGTAAAGAGTGTTCCTTTAGTAGAGGAACAATTAAGTTAATTATGGATATGGTGAGAAAGAATCGTCCGTGGCTTCTTTCAAAAAGACCCATGGATGGAAATGTTACCATCGTTGACTACAATAACTGTCACGACTTTATATACAAGACAGAGGATGAAGAACACTTAGGCGCAAATGGCTCAGTAATTCCGGCTAGAGTGTTGAAGTCTATGATAAACAATAATCAGAAAATCATAGATGTCATTCTGGATTATGGAAGCGCAGTTGGTTCAAAGGTGCCGATGATAAGTTCAAACCCACGCTATCAAATTAGTATTACACTCTTCTATATAGCCAAAAGAATTAAGGGGTTTAAGTCCCTAGGTTCTTCTCCAGATTATAGTCTTGATAATTTTGGGACATATGACGAGGGGGCGGTTGAAAATAATCCAGTATATGAGTATGGAAATATACAACCTTTCCCGGATAGCCCTGTTGTAGTTGACCCTACTGTTGTTAATCCAACCGGCATCATTAATAATCCAAATGCAATGTGGCACACCCTTGCTAATGCTAATCAACAGGCTAGTGAGGTTGCTAATGCTATAAGTAATAATGAGAATGAGCTTGAGGCATTGTTAAACGAGATGGAAAATCCATCTGCTACTCTCACCCCTCCCCCCGAACAAACAACTAACGATGAAGAAAGTGTTGTATTTTAATGTGTGGTATTTTTGGTTATGCCGGTAAAATATCCGGCGACAAATCATTTCTTGCTCATAAACTCTTATCAAGAATAGCTTTTTATTCTGAGGTTAGAGGGATAGATTCTACAGGATTTTCCTGTAAGTATCAGGGCGGCCCCGTTATTACAGATAAAATGCCATATCGTGCAGGCATATTTGTAAGGGCTAGTCACAAGTTCAAAAGATTGAGGCGCAAAATGCCGGAATTCTTTATCGGACATACTCGATTAGGAACCGGCAGCACTCCTTTAATAAATAATAACAACCATCCATTTTACGGCTCATACTATCACATGATTCATAATGGCGTTGTCCCCTCATGGAGAGATGTTCAGAAAAAACAAGAACTTAGCATGACATCCGAAACGGATAGTGAGGTTATTCTAAGGTTTCTGGAGAAAGAAAGATTCAATAAGAAAAGAACAAAGGATGCCGTAGAGAATCTTTTGGGCAATGTATGGGGTAACATGGCTGTTGCTCTTCTCGAAATAGATGAACCAAAAGTTTGGCTTTTTAGAAATGAAAATCCAATTTCTGTTTATTCTATTCCAAAGAAAATATTTGGAGATGATGTATACTTCTTTGCCTCATTAGATAGTATATTTAATAATGCGTGGAAGGATGTCTTTGACCATCTTCCACACAAGGATGATGTAAAAAGTGACTATCTAAAGTCCAATAAGCTATATAGCATTAGTCCTGCATCAACCTTTATTAAAGGAGATGGTTGGCACAAGTTTGTTGTATACAATCTAAATATTAAAGATGAGTTCTCAAAGCCACATCAATATTCTAGATGTAATACTACTACGGGTAGCACAAGGCGCGTGACATATTATCGTCAGGAACATTATTTCTCCAAAGTGATAGATGAGAATAAGCCACAGTTGGGCTGTGATATTCCTGATGATGTAATTGTCAAAATACAAAAGGGTCTTGCCGAAAAAGATGGAAAGAAAAAGATTACAATTGATGGCATGACGGCAGATGAATATGCTGGACTAAATACGTTAATAAACGATTTGTACAAGGTTGAAGCTGCCCATTTTTCAAAATTAAAAGAAAAAGAAAACAGGATTGATGCACAAGACAATCGTGAATCCGAGAGTGACGCTGTTGGACCCGCAGAAATCAAAAGTGATGACAGACAACTCTACACAATATAAATGTAAGTGTGGTCATTATAAAACAGATACTGATGGAACAATATTTATAATAACTGACCAAAAGAAATTCCTAGCAAATATTTACAATAGATATAGAAGGATAAAAGTAGAAACGGTGTTGGAGGCTATTGAGGTATTAAAAAAGACTACGAGTCAGGAATCTGCCATTTCAATTCTCAAGACCTATGTAGCAAAAAGTGTTGGATTAGTGACAGAAAATACAGAAGAGGCCAGAGACTTATATGCAAAAAGTTTCAGGCGAGGAAACCCAAGAAACAAAAGTAAGGTTGGATTATGATTGGATGTGTAGAGTTTTTCAATAACATTAAGGGTTGGGGAATCATCAAAGAGGAATCGACAGAAGAAAAGTTCTTCGTTCACCATAGTGATATTGAGGACGAGAGATTCTTTCCAGAGAATAAGCCAGACAAATTTAGAACATTATCTGAAGGACAAAATGTAACCTTCGATAACGAAGATAAGGTTCACGATGGACTTTATCCAAAAGCCAAGGGCGTTAAGATTATCTGATGTGGCAAAAAATTCAAGACAATATAAATACAGGCAAGAAAACAAAAATTATTGTTGATGATTTTTATGGAATAGAGATAATCAGGGATGTCAGCATAAGTATCATGCATAATAACCCTGATTCATTCCTTCTATATTTAGCGGCAGCATCAACATCTTACGGAGGAGACCAAAAATCTTCCATAAGTGGTGACTTCTTTCGCTTTACAAAGGGTGGTGGATTAGTAATAAAAAATACTCCATACTCAATAACAGATATTGCCTTTGGTCAAATATTGGACTATTTCAATATCTCTAGAAAACAAATTAAAAACCTGGATTCCTCTACTAAACTTAGGGGTCATCTCAACAAGCTATTCTTGAATAGCTATGATACAAAGTTCTACATAAAAATAGCAAACTTACGCGCAACATCTAATAGCGTAATTGTTGGATTTCATAGTGATAAAATTGGAGTGCTTCCGCCTGCATACAACATTTTTACTAGACTTTTAAAGCCTAGCAGAATGGCAACAAGGGAAACAGTTTTCAATATCGCCATGACACACGGCCATGCAAGTTCTCTGTATCTTGCCTTTTCAAAACAATCAAAACTATTTTCTGCTGTAGAAATAAGTTACTCTCCTACTGGACTTATGAAGCCCAACATCAATGCTGTAGTTTTCTGCGATGGGGCAATAATTATCAATAAGGAAAGTTCATTTGTAATAAACCCAGAAACAATGGGCTTAGATAAGTATGGAGATTTGATGGAGACTCTAATTTCAAATGTCAAATTGGAAAATAAGGAGACTCTTAAATTGATAAAGAAAGCTAAAACAAAAGTTATTACGCCTTCTCTTAATGAAAAAATTAAGAATAGAGTAAAAAAATCTGTAGGAAAGTCTAAGTTTGATTTTCTAGGGTTAACTTTATATGAGGCAATTGTGCATATAGGTAATGCCAGTGGTAAAAATGAAAAGAACAGGCGTACCTCTATGTTTCTCGGAGACTTATTAACTTTTTAACTTACAAGCGTTTTTGTACACGTATAGTACTTAGTAGGGTTAGTGTGGTAAGTAAGAACACTCTCTTAATTAGTACTGAAAAATAAGGTTGGTCACCTGGGTTTTGTATGGAGTAACACTCTTTACCTAACTAGATGGTGCATTATCCTCGTCTATGAGCGAAATTGAATATATAGAATGAGATTCTAGTATTATTCTTGCTGTATAAATGTTTACAATAATTATAGAATTACGGCGATTCGATTTGTAGGCGGGGATACAACCCCCCTCCCCTTTTCTATGGAGAAAATAATTATGTGGTGGAACTTAGGAAATATTTTAGATGAAGATTTCCAAAATATAGGTAATGCAATGTCGGAAAAAATGAATCCCGGCAAGAAGAAGGTGACAGTACTTAGTCCCAAGAGCAAGGATAAGAAGAAAAAGAAACCTCTAACATCCTTACCCATTAGACACCAAAAGACTGTAAACAATGATTGGTGCAAAGAAACAAATAGCTATGAGCCAAAAAGTAGGCTCATCAAAATTTCAAACAAAAACTTCTATCTAAGACATGGTAAGGGTGGCCTTGGCTTCATCCTCTTTGAGAGGAAAGGCTTTACCATTGTCAACACTTATAGAATGAAAGATAAGAAATTTGTAAGCACGGCAAGATTCAATAGAAAGATTGGATTTAAGAGTGCAAGGGAATATATCTTTGAATATACGCAGCATGTTGCAGAAGCGGTAAAGGAAAACGATAAGCCCTTTAGGGCGTCATTCAAGAGTTTGATTGTTCCGCTTTCTAAGTTTAAGGATGATTTCAAGCCCAACGAATTTAGTCAGAAATCTTTTGCAACAAGCACCAAGGATTCGGCTCTAATGAGCCTGAATGAAATGCTAAAGGATACGCCTACAGAAGAATGTACTAGTGGCCTTCATTCTGCTTCTATATCTTATGCAGTCACAGCTATAGCTCACAGAAGGCGCTATTACATTACTCATGGAGAATTACCAGCGGTAGAGGTTTCTGCTATCTGGTCTAACTTTAACCCTGAAACAAAATTAGTTGCAGAACAGAAATACGATAGAGGAGAGCCTCTATACTATTCTTATGACATCATAAGAAAACAAGGTTCTTAGTTGTTCATTCTAATCTCGCCCAATAGCGATTGAGAGATAGCTCATATTTTAAGTCGATATAGCTAGGAGTAAATAATCAAAATAATAATTAGCAAAGAAAAAGGTTAAAATGTCAAATACAGTAGACGGCATGAAATTTGAGGATTTTGTAGGAAA
>SDBT01005828.1_pt1 | contig 20613 bp, 21 predicted proteins | sample 2277101 | NCBI WGS metagenome assembly SDBT01 (sample SAMN10404973, study PRJNA504765) | marine sediment metagenome | isolation source: marine sediment core GS10_PC15, 103 cmbsf | place: Arctic Ocean: Southern Knipovich Ridge | collected 2010 | reverse complement strand
TCCCCTAAATGTTATTTCCTCATATCTATCAATTGTTTTTGTTGGAAAATCCTCCACGAGAATGTGAGAAATAAGACGGTTTGCATGACCCAACGAATAAATTGGTTCAATTTCGGGATAATATAGCGTCAATATACTTTCAACTACATTCAGAGCAATTAATAAAATTAAGAGACTGCTTACAATTGTCATATTCACGTTTTTCATGAACGAGCTGAACATTGTAACAAAACTCCCGCATGCTAACATATATAATAAGGCAAGACCGAAGCTGTAGTAAATTCGATAGCTAATAGGCCCCCCATACCAAAATATCCCTAGATATGCTAATGAAATATAATATACAGTGATCACTCCTGCCATAAGTGTTAAGCAGCCTAGAAATTTCCCAATAATTAGCTGATATTTATTTATAATCGGAAAGGTAATGAAACCTGTTTTAGTTCCGAATTCTCCACAGACTATATCAGCAAAAAAGAAACACGAACCGAATATAGTAATTAGAGTAAGGAAACCAAGTTGCGATTGGAAATAATCTGACTGAGTGTCTGGTAACGGATTTTCAGGTATTAAAGCATATGTTAAATAGCTCGTTAAGAACCTAATGGTAAGTGTGAATGCCACAAAAAAGGCAAATCTCTTCCATTTCTTCTTAAGTTCAAATATGTAGGTCGTCGTTAAAGGCAGTACAGTAGTATAAATCCTGTTTAACTGTTCGTTTTTTTCTAATATCTGCATTTTTTTATCCCCCTCCATCTCTAGGTGCGTCTTCTAATATCATTTCTAAATAAATTTTCTCTAATTTTGATGTCATTGGTTGTGTAAATGATATTATTTTATTTGTAGATTTAAATTCTGTAAGAAAGATTTCTAGTATATCTCCACGGGATTCTCTTTTTCCGTCGTAGGATATTTTAAAGGTCTGTTTTTCAGGATTGTATTTTATATGTTTTGTAGCTTCCGTATGTTCATGATGATCTAGATATGGTTCCATCTTCTCAGTAAGCTTGTTCGTAATAGCATCGAGATTTTCAAGAGGTACAGGATCAAGTAATTGGCAATTTAATTCTTTCTCTTTCAAATTTTTCTCCAAATTTTCTATTGTGTCAAAAGCTATGATCTTTCCGTTATTAATCAAAGCAATCTTATCGCAAACCTCTGAGATCTCATGAAGCATGTGTGATGCTACAAAAATCGTTTTACCCAGTCCTTGAAGTTCTCTAATCGTACCCCTAATCTCTATTCGCGCTTTCGGATCTAAACCTGTTTGAGGTTCATCTAATATAATTATCTGAGGATTAATAAGTAACGCTTGAATTATTCCTGTCTTTTGCCTCATTCCTTTTGAAAAAGTATTGACTTTATGATGTTTCCATTCAGACAATTTAAAAAGTTCCAAAAGTTCATCTATTCTCGCGTTAACCTTCTTTTTCGGATAATTCTGAGCTCTTGCGAAATATCTTAGAATCTGGTAAGCTGTCATATCATAAAAGAACGGTTGGTCGATTAAAAAGCCAAACTTAATTAAATTCTTTGAGTTCCCGTTTAATGGTTGTAAATTACCCTCCTTATTCAAAACAAGAATTTGTCCAGATGTCGGGCGTAATAATTTAGCAATCATCTTGATTGTTGTTGTTTTTCCCGCCCCGTTAGGGCCCACAAGCCCGATTGTCTCACCTTCATAAACTTCTAGATTTACGTTATCGACAGCCACAAATTTTCCGAAGTGTTTAGATATATTCTCTAATCTCATGACAACTTTTGGAGCCATTTTAGTCTTTGACTTTGCATCAGAGATTGAGTTTTCCACGCCTTTAGTGCTATCAATTTCTAAATTTGTTTTCAAATTACTCATATTTATCATTTTTTAAAATTCTTTACGCTTTTTTTACTTTTTTATTTCAAAATATAATAAATATAAAAAAAAAGGTTTGAATTTGCTCATTACATCACTCCCTAGGTTATGATCGCTTTGTATTTCGCACTACAAAATAAAGGATCACGCCAATTGGAGGGGCAATAAGTATAATAATGATCCAGAGTTCGGCGTTCAATTCTCTTTTGACTGCGTCTTGATAAATATATCGCAACAATAATATAACAGCTATAAATACTGTAATGGCGATTATTATGAAAAGAGCAAACAATAGAGGATCTGTCGTCCTTGGACCATCTCTTTCAGCAGCTTCTAACACACTTAACAACATTTCAAATCACTTTTTTATTTTTTTTATTTTATTATAGAAATTTTGTTCATGTTAAATAAACTTAACCTACTATTTAAATGTTTCTATCACTAAATATTGGACTATTGAAGCTTTTTATGTATTTTATAAAAAGCCAATGACAAGTGACTAATACAAAATATGATATGAAGTATAAAAATTGTGAATTAAGGCTTAAATATTAATTTTTTAATGACAAGTAATTATTACAAATTATGATCCCTTCTTCCCTACTTTGATTATTGTAAAATCAAGTTCCCTTTGTTTGATATCACCTCTCTTACTTAATTAGCATTTAAAATTCAATTTTTTACATTAAGGTAAAAACTTATATTTACATGAAAACAGTATTACTTGTAATTGAAATCTAATTAACTACCAAAAATATTGTAAAATGTGATTTAATTTGGAAAAAAATGACAAAATAAATTTAGTGTCAGTTCTAATATTATTATTAATGGGGGTTTTACACTTAATAACACCACTAATATATGGAACGACCATAGATACTACGGGGCTAGTCATTTTCGGAATAATATACACAGTCTTAGGGGTTCTAGTTCAAATTAAAAGTGAAAATAAGTTAGTAGGAATTTTAAGTTTTTTACTGCCGCTAGTAGGATTAATAATCGGGACAATTGGAGCATTAACCGGGCTACTTCCTATAGATGCGTTTATAATCTTTATACTACTACTAGATCCAATTATTATCATATTGCGAATCTATATGTATAAACAACTATAGTAGTTAGAAGTGGAGTTTTCTAAATTCTAACTCTTTTTTTTTCTTTTTCACTTTCTTATTTCACAATTACAAATTTAACAATGCTATCTAGACTTGTATCCGCTAATTGCGGCTAAAGTGCCTCCAAGAACAATACCTACAAAACCTACATGAGGTAAAAATAAAGAAAAACTAGGGTGAAACAGCACAGCTTGGCTTATTTCCACTACAGTGTTAAAAATCAGCACAATAATTGAGCTAATTCCTAACCTTGTTATTTCTCTTCCCTTATCATCATAAGCAATTAGAATGACTTTGATCGCTAATATTAATAATACTATTGCGCAGATAATACCAACAACATTAATCCCCATATATAAACTAGATTTTCTTCCTCCCCCCTTAATAAAAAGGACTCGAAACTTTTGACCGAATAGCCATCTATTTTCTTCCACAATACCATAATCAAATTCAAAAACAAATTGTGTTACCGGGAGAAATACTGATAGTATTATTAGGATGCCCCCAATGGTTGCTTTTTTTTCTTTTAACATTTATCTCACTCGTTTTTTTCTATGATATTGTTAATATTTATTGTATTTTAATCCGTAAATTATTGCTAAAAGTCCCCCAAGAATAATCCCTACAAATCCTATATGAGGCAAAAATAAAACAGCTTTTGGTGAGAGAATTAGAGCTGCATATAGTTGAATTACGGTTTCTAATACAATAATTATAATTGAGCTAATTCCTAATATCACTATTTTTCTTCCTTTAATACTATGGGCATTTAGAATAATTTTAATAGCTATTACTATTAATACTATTGCAAAAATATATCCAGGAAAGTAAAAGAAAAAATACCGTGAATAATAATATACTGTTCCCTTAGTATTAGTGTAGATTAAAAAGCGTTGACCAAAAATCCACTTAATATCTTGATATGAACCATATTTAAACACAAAAAGAACGTAATTTACCGGAAGAAACGTTGATATTAGTATTAGAATACCTGCTATAGATGCTATTTTTTCTTTTTCCATTTTTCTAATTTGCAATATCTTCTGTTTGAAATATTTTAGCATGACAAATAAATTAAGATATTTATTTTAAACTTTTTTAAATGCCTTAATTGTTAGGCTAATCTTTTTGATGAGTTATCCTACTATCTAAATTAACAAATTTAATTGAGATTAGATTATAAAAAACCTACGCTAAATTGGTTTATCACTTAGATGAAAAATATTAAGGATTAAGATTTTATGTAACTAGTATGCCGATCATAGGAATAGATTTAGAAAAATGCACAAATTGTAAAGATTGCGTAAATATATGCGTTAGAAGAAATTATAGAATAACTGAAGGGCAGAATCAAGTAAAATTCGACGATTCTAGGGATTGCATCTTATGTGGACATTGTATCTCAGTATGTCCCGAAAATGCAATAATTTATGAAGATATGAGAGATGAGGCAATGGAATATGACAAAAAACAGAGTCCTTCCGAATTGATTCCCTATAATACATTGCAACAATTTTTGCGCACGAAAAGATCAGTCAGAAAATATAAACAAGATAAAGTACCTAAAGAATTAATAAAGAAAGTTTTAAATTCGATGAGGTATGCTCCTACAGGAACGAATAGGCGAACTCTGAGTTGTCATGTAATCTCTAACGAAGATAATATTAAAGCTTTAGTTGATTCTATCGTAGAAAATAGAGAATCTGAAGTAGAGATTAAAAGATTAAAGAGATTGAGAGAAAAAGGCATAGATACTATCTTCTATGATGCTCCTCATATACTCATTTTATATTCAAAGTATCCATGGGATTCTAGAAATGCTGCGATTGCTATTACTTATGGAATGTTAAGTGCTCATTCTTTAGGATTGGGAAGCTGTTGGATTGGAATGGCCCATGGAACTTTGAATGAAAATCCTAAAATTCTTAGAGAAATAGCAGGTATCAAAGATAATATTTTAGCTGTTATGACACTCGGATACCCAGCAGTCGAATATTTCCGAGCACCTCCTCGTCCTCCTATAAAAACGACAGGATTAGATGATATAAAATAATTTTTAGCTTTTTTTCACATATTTTCAAATCATTGCTTACAAAATTTAACCAAATTTTACCACAAATATAAATTTGGAAGAAAAAAATAGATGAAGACATCCCTGGCATGGGAAGAAAAATTCTGTTAGTTAAGAATATACTAAACGATGTGTATGAAATCATTGCTTTGTTTCGGCCCTTGCTTGAACTATCTATGGAAATGGAAGAGGCCCAAATCTACAAAAAGAATGGTACTTTTGAGAGAGTAGCGTCATTATTTGGAGAAATTGCGGATAACTGTAAAGAACTAGAAGGTCAGTATCTTATTAATTGAGCTGTTCTTTATCATTTTAAAAATAATCTATTCATATTCTCATTAGTAGTGAAGTAAATATCGTAGATAATATCTTTAAAGTTGAAGCCAAATGGCTACCTCAGTTTTAAAAGTATCATTTTAATTCTTTAAAAGTTTTCAGTAAATAATAAATAATGAAAGGTAGATATTATTGTGATTATTAAAGAGGATTTACAAGAATCAAAAGAAAGAATGAGCGCATGGTGGGATCATGAATCTACAGATAGACCTGTTATTTCATATAATGTCCTAGATGGTCCTGGGGCTGAAAGGGCGGTAATTGCAGCGAGTGCTTTGAATTTCGAATTGGCTCGAAATTATGATGGAATTAATCCAATCCTCGATACATTCGAAAATGACAGTGATAATCTAATTTTTGGCGGTGAATGTATCCCCTCCTATTTTCCAAATTATGGACCTGGGATAATGGCTTCAGTTTTAGGTGTAACTCCTGAATATAAATCAGGTACAATGTGGTTTCATAGGCCCACTGATATTAAGGATATTATTTCCGTTCTAGAAAGTGCCAAGTTAGATGCAAATAACGATTGGTATATGAGATTAAAGCGGACAACGGAGATCGCAGCAGAACGAGGGGCAAAAAGTAATTATTGTGTTTCTATGACGGATTTAGGTGGAACATTAGATATATTAGTATCATTTCTAGGCCCACAGACAATAATAATACAAATGAGAAGAAATCCTGAACTAATAAATACTTGTCGTGATATTATCATGGAAAAGTATTTGAAAGTTTATGATGAATTACAAGACATAATAAACAAATATGTGGATGGATGTAATAGTTGGTTAAATGTTTGGTGCCCTAAACGATATTATACTATGCAATGTGACTTTAGTGTGATGCTTAATCCGAAATTCTTTGAGAGATTTGTATTACCTGATATAATCGAACAGGCTGAGCATATGGACTATGCTATCTGGCATTTAGATGGTCCAGAACAGTTAAAATTTGTCGATGACATTTTACCTCATGTAACCGGAATTCAGTGGGTGCCTGGTGTTAAGCCTGGTGTACATCAGGATGGAGCCGAAAACTGGATGCCACTCTATAAAAAAATTCAAAAAGCTGGTAAGAACATCCAAATGACAATTCTCGACCATGCCTTAATTCCGCATGTTTATAAAAAATTAGATCCTAAAGGATCCTAAAGGATTATTTGTGTATATTTTTGCAACTAGCATTCAACTTATAAAAAAATGAGAAATATATTTACACGCATTTTATCATTTTCTTAAAAAAAAGTTAAAATTTTTTTTTTTTAGTAGAAATCTTTTACCACGAAATCTAAATTGAGATCAGTTAAAGTCTCTTTTAATGGAGTTCCATTTTCAGGGTTCCATCCCATTTTTTCGCAGTATCCTTTATATTCCTTGACATAATCAACCGTTGTGTTTTTAGTGGGACCTCTTTCAAATGGCGGGTCGCCAACTGCTCTTCCAGGCATTCGATTTTCCACAATCTTTATTCCTTCTCTGAGTGTAAAGGCTTGTCTAAGAGCTTGAATTCTTAAACCTGATTTAACCATTTCTTCCATTGTTATATCCCAACCAGTTACAGCGCTAAGGAATTTAACCAACGGATAAGGTTGTCCGACCATCCAAGAAAACCAGCATAATCCCAGACTGCTAGAGGTTTGGTAAATCCCAGAAATCCTTTTCATTGCTTCATATCTATCATTTCCCAATTTTTCAAACTTCTTAGGTAATGTAAAACCCTCAAAGAATTTACCTTCTACAATTGGATCGTCTACATACCACTGCAAACTAGCAGCGGTATGTCTTCCAGGTGTTGGATCAAAGGCATAAGTTGTTCCTAATGAAGAAAACACTTTTGGATCATGCATCGGTAATTCTTGACCCATTGAATGCATTGCATATTTTTCACTCCCCTTACCAATCTTTTCTGAGGCAACTTTACAGCCATCTGCTAATAAGTCACCAATTCCCTCACGAGCAATCATTTTTTTGAGTAATTCTACAATTGCTGAAGAATTTCCCCATGTTAACTCAAGACCACCAGTATCATCCTTATTAATAAGACCATTTTCATAACATTCAATCGCAAATCCAAGCGTAATTCCAACGGAAATAGTATCTATTCCAGCTCGGTTACATAACTCATTTAGTTCAAAGATAGACATTAAGTCATCATTAAGGAGGACAGACCCGAACGCAGCACAGGATTCGTATTCAGGTAGATGCATTTCTTTTATTCCTAATTCATCAACTTTGATTATAGCTCCACATTGTAAAGGACAAGAAAAACATCCGTAATCCTTTTGCTTGTATTTAAGGATTTCCTCGCCTGAAATTTTTTGCAAGCTTTCAATCGGATAATCATCTTCTGTATTACCTCCCCAATTTTTTACGGGACTATCTCCCCCAAGCCCCGAAGGAACATTATCAGCTGTAGTTCCGAAGGTCCTCCATGTTTTAATTTTTGATTCATCTCTTTTTTCATTGAATCCTTTATGATAATCTTTGACAAGCATCTTCAAATTTTTCTCATCTGCGATTGGTAGTTTATTGGATCCCTTAAGAACAATAGCTTTTAATTTTTTAGAACCCATTACAGCACCAAAACCAGATCTACCTGCAATTCTCCCCATGTCATTAACAATACCAGATATAAGAGATAGTTTTTCTCCAGAGGGACCTATACACGCGACTCTAACCGAACCATGTTTATCTCTTAATTTTTCTTCTGTTTTCATGCAGTCTACGCCCCAGAGGTCGGTAGCATCTAAGATTTCTTTTTTACCGTCTACTATTGCTACATACTTAGGGCTATCAGCGGCACCCTGAATTATTATCCCATCATAGCCACATTTTCTAATTTCAGGACCAAAATAGCCTCCTGAATTTGAATCACCCCATGTTCCGGTAAGAGGGGACTTTCCAGCAACCATGTAGCGACCCGTAAAAGGAACCGGAGAACTCGTGAACAACCCAGGAAAAAAACCAAAAATCGCTTCTGGGCTAAGAGCAGATATTTTTGGCTTCATTTTTTCATACAATAATCTACAAGCTAAGCCATAACCTCCATAATATTGACGATAATAATCCTCTGATAATTCAATCTCTTGAAAACTTTCATCAGAAAGATTTACCGATAAGATCTTACCAAAATAACCATTTTGCATTAAATCACTTTTAAATTTTTATTGTTTAATAATGAATATTATTAGTGATTTAAATATTTAACAAGATGCTCCTATTTGAGAAGTGTGAATTTTTAAAGTGATAATCTCAAAGAGTAGACAGATAAAAAGTATTATATAAAATTACTAAACCATTTAAATCATTTATATGATTTTTAAATATGATATTTAAAAATGAGTAGTGATTAAAATTCGGTCAGATCAAATTAAAAAAGGATTGGAAACAACCTCACATCGTTCACTTTTTCGTGCGATAGGCTTGAAGGATGATGATTTTGGTGATAAACCATGGATAGGAGTTGCAAATTCATATACCAACATTATTCCTGGGCACCTTACATTAAACGAGGCAACTGAACGCATAATGCAAGGGATTAAAGATGCTGGAGGAGTGCCTTTCGAATTTAGTTGGTGTTGAATATGGCAATTGTATTTAACACGCTCTTTAAATTTTTTTATTTCATTTTTTGAATTTAATTAATAAAGATAAATTGTCTATAATTCTATTTAAAAATTTATTTTATATAAAATTAAATAATCAAATTTTTCTATAAAAAAAAGCCGAAATCTTTTGATTTTTACTTTTTAATTCGATTTTTTCTTCCAATTTTAAAAAGGAGTCAAATATTAATGGATATTTATAAGAAATAATAATGGAATCCTTCTTAACAGTATCAAAAGTATGTTTCAGAAATTTTTGCATTGTCGGTAAAGAAAATATATAGATAAAATCATATTTGTTTAAACTTAGCTGGAAAAGGTCTCCAAACTTAATTTTAATCTTTTTTAATTGTCTTTTTTTGTAAATTTTGTTGGTTTGAAGCAATTTTAATTTTGATTTTGCTTCTTCTATTAGATTAAGATTGATTTCGACTCCTGTTGATTGAATTCCGTAATGCAAGGTAGCGTAGATAACAACTCTTCCATCTCCACAGCCCAGATCAATAAACTTCTGATTTGAATCACTCTTTAAACTAAATTTTGTTTCAAGGGTTTCAAAGATATCTTTAATAAAACTTTCATTTGTTCCTAAATACGGTAAATCAATTTGTGAATACAAACTATAATAAGAATTATATTTATTCTTCGCCATTTTAAGAATACATTTTACTCATAATGATATAACAAGAAAATATCTAATTCGTTCTTATTTTAAAGTTTCCAAATATTGAAAGAATGAATAAATTGTGTGAAAATTATTAATCTCTGAATCTTGAGATTGATTATGACTTTTTGATCATAAATTTTTTCTTTTTAATCATTACAAAAATTATAGAGATTACACCTAACGCTATGAATCCTATGAAATAATTTCCCATTGGTATAATTCTGAATGTTGCTTCAACTCTAACTAATAATATGTCATCATCATCAACATATTCTTCTAATACTAAAACTCCACGTTGGTCATATTCCCTTGTTGCCGTATATTTTGTCTCTCTTTTGTCAACACTTGCTCCCTGTACAACATAACTTGAATCATGATCTGGCAGTTCTTCAAGATAACCATTTACAGGAGTAGGGATAAATATATCATCCTCATAATCAGCAGGGTTATCATATACCTTTTCAGTTATAATCGTTCCATCCTCTTCAAAATCATCCTTATAATCCCAAAATTCCACACTTAAGGTCCAACCATCGGGATCTTCATCAATCTCTCGTATAGTTCTCCTTGTTTTATCGCCTTTTTCAAAAGCTGGCTCGAATCCAAAAGTCTTTTCAAATGCATAAATGTTTAGCTCTTTTACTTCCCAAACGAAAGAATCATCCTCATCTAAATCAAAAGTATATTCTGCTTGGGCGCTGACACTAACACTCATGCACACGGTAATAATATTCATTACAAAAAGCGTAATGAAAATAATTTTATATTTATATTTCAAAGTTTCATAACTTCTTCAAATTGATAATATCTAATATAATAAAAAGAAAAATATATATTTTTTTTAAAAATATCCTATTAAGAAATATGAAAAATTAAATTTCATATTGTTTCATCAACACAAAATAAAGAAGGCTAAAATAATGAATAAAGAAGATATATGTTTTATGTCTGCAGTTGACATGGCCGATAAAATTAGAACCCAAGAACTAACATCGGTAGAAATAACTGAGACAATAATAGAAAGAATAGAAAAGATTAATCCCATTATTAACGCTTATTGCACACCAACGTTCGATATTGCAAGAGACATGGCAAAAAATGCCGATGATGCCGTTAAAAAGGGAGAAAAGTTAGGGATCCTTCATGGCATTCCTACTTCTATTAAAGATCTCATGGAAACTAAGGGAGTAAGAACGACTTATGGGAGCATGGTGTATGAAAATTTTATACCAGAAGAAGATGCTATTAGTGTCGAACGATTGAAAGATGCTGGAATTGTTTTTCTTGGAAAAACGAATACACCTGAAAAAGGTCATAAAGAAATGACAGATAACTTAATTTTTGGGGTTACTAAAAATCCTTGGGATCTTGAAAGAACTTGTGGTGGCTCAAGTGGTGGTGCAGGAGCCGCCGTTGCTGCGGGTTTGAGTCCATTAGCACTCGGATCTGATGGTGGAGGTTCTATAAGAGTACCTAGCTGTTTTTGTGGAATTTATGGAATAAAACCAAACTTTGGGAGAATACCTAGAAATATTACCAACTTAGCATTTAGTGATATGTCACATCATGGCCCTATGGTAAGATATGTAAAAGATGCAGCTTTAATGTTAGATGCTATGGCAGGTCCGCATTATATGGATAAATATTCTTACCTTCAAAAAGAAGGCAGCTTTTTAGATGCTTTAAAAGAACGTCCAAAAAAATTAAAAATTGGTTATTCTTTAAATTTAGGGTTTTTAAAGACATTACATAAGGATATTAATAAAGAGTTTTTAGAAAATGTTCATAAATTTGAACAGTTTGGTTGGTCTGTCGAAGAAGTTAAAATAAAATTGAAAAAAGCCCAAAAAGCTTTAGGTTTAATTCTTATGCCTGCGATGTTACACGATCATAAACCCATTTTGACTGAATGGAGAGATAAAATAACCCCCTCTCTACTTTTTCAGTTAGATATGGCAGCTAAGTCTACCCTTTCAGGTTTAATGGATGGGTATTCCATGAGGCTTGAACTTGAAAAAACTGTTTATCAATATTTTCAAAATTATGATATTCTTTTATCACCAACTGCGAGTGTCATTGCCCCCAAATTAGATGTAACCAACTTTCAAGCTGATCCTTTACCCTTTGCCTTTAATTTAACTTGGAATCCTGCCGCTTCTATCCCTTGTGGTTGGAGTAGTGAGGGAGTACCAATAGGCATGCAAATAGTAGGAAGATTATTAGACGAAAAAACAGTGTTTCAAGTTTCTCAAGCGTTTGAAGAAATTGCCCCTTGGCAAGATAAAAGACCTAGCTATAATTAAATCCTTTTGGATCTTTTTAATTTTTTTTTAAATATTTCATAAGTGTTTATATTGAAATTTAACGTATTTTTATCTATTGCATTAATTTTAAAAAAAAGTGATATAGTTGAATAAAGACGATATTTGCTTCATGTCTGCCTGTGATATGGCAGAAAAGATAAGAACTCAGGAATTGAGTGCCTTAGAAATAACTGAGACAATAATAGAAAGAATTGAAAAGATTAATCCAATTATTAACGCATACTGTACTACCACTTTCGATATAGCAAGAGAAATGGCAAAAAAGGCAGATGATAGAGTAAAGAATAATGAAGATCTGCCACCTTTAAATGGACTTCCTACTTCTATAAAAGATTTAGTGCCGGTTAAAGGTGTCAGAACTACTTTTGGTTCAAAAATTTTTGAGCACTATATACCCGATGAAGATGCTGTTGTTGTCTCTCGATTAAAAGATGCCGGGTGTGTTATCTTAGGAAAAACAAATACGCCTGAGTTTGGATTTAAAGGGGCAACTGATAACTTAATATTCGGTCCTACTCCTAATCCATGGAATCTTAAAAAAACCTCAGGAGGTTCCAGTGGTGGCGCCGCTGCATCAGTTGTTTGCGGTATGGGACCATTAGCTCAAGGTTCTGACGGAGGAGGATCGATTCGCCATCCTGCTAGCTTTTGTGGGTGCTATGGTCTTAAGCCCAGCTTCGGAAGAGTTCCAATTTTTCCAAGAGAAAGAATTACCGCTCAGACATTATCAGTTGTGGGTCCTATTGTAAGATATGTTTCAGATGCAGCATTGATGTTAGATGCGATGAAAGGACCGTTCGAAGGTGATAGATTTTCGTTACCAAAAGATAACATTAAATATTTTGATCATGTAAACGAAAAACCAAAGAAATTAAAAATAGGTTATAACTTCGATTTAGGATATGCTAAAATAATTAATAAGGAAGTTGAGAAGGAAGTTTTCCAGTCAGTTCAAAAATTTGAATCTTTAGGATGGGAAATCGAGGAGGCAAAAATTAAAGGAGTTGATCCATCAAGAGCATTTAGCGCGACTTGGCTTGTGACCTTTGGATATGAATATCAAACCTATTTAAAGGAGTGGAGAGATAAAATGGATCCTAATTTAGTTACATGGATTGAAGCGGGATTACGATTTCCTGCTTCAATTTTACCTCAAGCTATGAAAACTCGCCTAAATTTTTATCAAACTATATTTGAATCATTTAAAAATTATGATTTATTAGTCACACCCACAACAGCAGTCCCAGCTTTTGATTTAGGAATTGATTCTCCCGCAAAAATAGAAGGAATTAATGTAGGACCAACAGCCTGGCAACCATTTACGTTTCCTTTTAATTTTACAGGGCATCCGACAGCTTCTATTCCGTGTGGATGGACAAATGATAATCTGCCAATAGGAATGCAGATAGTGGGCAAAAGATTTGAAGAACTGTTAATCCTTCAAGTATCAAAGGCTTTCGAAGAAATTGCCCCATGGCAAGATAAAAGACCTCAATTCAATTAAAAAATAGCAATTAAGTTTGTTTGAAGAATTTATTTAAATTATAATTTATCTAAATATATTCTAATTAAAAAAATTAAAAATAAGTGATAATATGAGTAAAGAAGATATTTGTTTTATGTCTGCGTACGATATGCTAGATGCTATAAAAAAGCAAGAACTCACTTCGGAAGAGATAACGGAAGCCATTATTGAAAGGATTGAAAAAATAAATCCTATAGTTAATGCCTATTGCACAACAACATTTGATTTAGCTAGAGAGATCGCAAAGAATGCAGATAACGCTGTCAAAAAAGGCGAACCATTAGGAGAATTACATGGCATTCCTACTAGTATAAAAGATTTAATGATGACTAAAGGAATTAGAACAACTTACGGATCCCTGCTTCATGAGGACTTTATTCCTGAAGAAGACGATGTTGCCGTTATAAGATTAAAGGAGGCAGGAGCTGTCTTGATGGGGAAATCTAACACACCTGAATTTGGACATATTGCGCTTACTAATAATAAAATTTTTGGAGAAACTAAAACTCCATGGGATATAGAAAGAAATTCGGGGGGTTCTAGTGGGGGCGCTGCAGCTGCTGTTGCTAGCGGGTTAGGGCCATTAGCATTGGGTTCGGATGGAGGAGGATCTATTAGGGTTCCTAGTAGCTGCTGCGGAGTTTTTGGGTTAAAACCTACTTATGGTCGAATTCCAAGTTATCCCCGTATTGGTATAGCTTTTAAATCAATGGATCATTATGGACCTATAACGAGGTATGTAAAGGATGCTGCTCTTATGTTAAATGTCATGAAAGGTCATCATCCTTCAGATCCTGATTCATTTCCTGATGACGACATCGATTATGTTAAAGTTCTTGAAAATAAGCCTGCGAAATTAAAGATCGGTTACTCTATGTCCCTGGGCTTTGGAAAAACTCTCGAGGAGGAAGTTAAAGATAATATCCTTAATAATGTCAAAAAATTTGAACAATTTGATTGGGATGTTGAAGAAGCAAAAATTAAAATAAGAACTCCAGAGTTAGCCTTTAACACTTTAGTTGCTGTTGGTTATGCTTATGATTTACAAAAAGATTATGATAAAAGACTTGAAGATCTAAGTCCTGATTTAAAAGGTACAATTAGATTCGGGCTTGATAACAGTTCAATGAATATAGGAAAAGCTAAGGAGCAACGAAAACGAGTATACGAAGTTATGTATCAATATTTTAAAAATTATGACTTACTGATTACTCCCACACTTCCATGTCCTGCTATTAAACCAAAATGGCAAGAATCTGGGACAGTATTTCCTATTATAGGAAAAAAAGCATTAAATATTACAAGTTGGATGACATTTACATATCCATTTAATATGAGCGGGTTACCTGCTGCATCAATTCCATCAGGTTGGACGAACTCCGGATTACCAATAGGGATGCAAATCGTGGGAAAAAGATATGACGAAAAAACTGTGCTTCAAGTTTCAAAAGCCTTTGAAGAAATAGCGCCTTGGCAAGATAAAAGACCCAAATTTGATTAGATATTTTGAAAAAACTTTTTTTTTTTAATTTAAAAAGATTTATTAGAAGTGGTAATAGAAGAAGAATCTCCTAAAGTTATACCTTTTTTAATCAAATCCTCAAGAATTGAATAGTCTCCGATAATACTATCGGAAGAGATAATTTTACTTAAGTGAGTACCATCACCAATCACAGAATCAGATAATATACACTTTTCAACTATTGCATCATCTCCAACAGAAACATTTGGCCCTATTATAGAATCTTTAATAGATACTTTTTCACCAATAACCACCGGAGGAACAATTTTGGAGTCAGAGATATTACCAGATTGATATAATTCATCATATAAGGGATCATTTAATTTAAGTTCAGACAAGAGCATTCGATTTCCTTCCAACAGACTCTCTGGTCTTCCAAAATCGAGAATTTCACCCTGCATTTCATTAATTGTAAATTTGTAGCCCTCTTTAATTAGCTGCTCTATAATAGGTGTTAGCATATGCTCTTGACCATTTTCAAGTTTGATTTTGTTTTGCTCTTCTAATAAATCAAACATTCGAGGAACCATGCTCTTTCCAAATAAATAAGCACCTGAAACTGCATAATTTGAAAGGAATTCTTTTGGTTTTTCAATTATTCGGGTCAGAAATTTTTTATTTTCATCTAACTCAACAACTCCATAAAATTCTGGATGTGTTACTTGTTTAACATTAAAAATTCCATCGCAATCTTCTTGGTGAAAGTTTAATAGTACTGAACTGTAATCTTCCATTGGTAATCTATCGCTTAAAAATATAAAACAATCGTCATTTTTAACAAAATCCTTTGCTAACAAAATCGCATCTCCGAGTCCAGAGAAGTATGGTGTATCTGCTGAGTAGCCCATCGGTACCTGTTCAACGAAATGTAATTTAAAATAATCTGAATGATGAGAATTTTTAAGATATTCCACTATATGACGTTTCTTATACCCCACAATAAAACAAATATTCGTGCCCTGCGGAAAAGTCTTCTTTAATTTAATTAAAATATGATCGATCAACCTTTTCCCGGCAATTTTTAAAAATGCTTTAGGCTTAGAATAAGTAAAAGGTTGTAATCGCTTTCCTACTCCCGCTATTGGGCATACTAACCACATATTAAATAATAAAAACTAATATAACATAAAATTCTTGTGATCTTGAAAATTCATATAAAAAAGTACTAAAAAGTTATTTAAATATTAATCTTTATAGAGATCTTAACACTTATCTTCCCTATGAATTTCCTTTTTCATAGAATATTTGAAAGTTTATGAGTTAGAAATGTACGTGGTAAAAACTCCTGTGAGAATCGCCTTTGGAGGTGGTGGAACTGATGTTGAGCCTTATTCTTCAGATTATGGAGGTTATGTGCTTAATACTACTATTAATGTATATTTTAGATGTATTTTAACTAAGCGTGAGGATAATCTAATTAACATTTATTCAAATGACAAACTCTTGCCACAAAAATTTGATACTCTTGAAATATTAAATACTAAAGGACAAATCTCTAATTTATTCGAAGCCATCTTATATCTTATGAATCCTAAATCAGGAATGGATATTTATGTACATGGAGAGCCCTTAAAAAAAGCAGGTTTAGGAGCATCGGCAAGTTTATGCACCTGCCTAATTTCAGGAATATTAAAAATACAAGAGAAAGCTATTAATATAGATGATATTTCAGAAAAGGCTTATTATGTTGAACAAAATATCATGAAGAATGTTGGAGGTCGTCAAGATCAGTACGCTTCGGTTTACGGTGGATTTAACAGTTTGGAATTCTTAGGAGATTCTAATGTAAATGTTGAAAAACTAAATATTTCTAATTCATTCAAACAAAAAATTGAAGAAAATCTAATTTTATTCTATACAGGAAAACCTCATATAAGTGGAAATATGGTAAAAGAACAAGTTAAGTCATATATTGAGCATAGAGAAACTTCAAAAAAGTTTTTAGATAAATTAAAAGATATAGCTTATCAAATGCAGGATTCAATACTATCCGAAGATTTTGAAAGATTTGGAAAATTATTATCTGAAGATTTAAAGTATAAAACAGAGTTCAACCCTTTATTAACAACCAATTATATGAAAGAGCTTAACAAATTAATATTAAATAATGGTGGTATTGGAGGGAGAGTGTGTGGAGCTGGAGGAGGAGGTTGCATGATTTGGTTAGTAAAACCAAATTCCAAGAAAAAAATAAGTGAATTACTATTAAATCAACAAGGTGAATTAATTAAATTTAAATTTACTCATAAGGGATTAGAGATTTCTGAAGTTTGAATATTTAGAATTAAATAAATCAATTTAAATATTCTTTTATCGATTCTTCTCAACTATTTTCCAGCCAGACTCTTCCCATGCTTTTCTCATCACTGGATTGCGTCTTAAAAATTCATCCACAACTTCCTTAGTCATTGAGTTAAAAGGACATGAGAAATTAAAACATTTAGCACAATGATATTTCTTTATTATAAAAAGAAAAAGAACAAGTCCAAGACTGAAGGCAATAATCCAGTAGTATAATTGGTAAATTATAAAGAAAACTAGAGGAATGCTTACAATTAGAGACAATAGAGCAAAGCCAATTAAAAGCTGAAGTTTCTCTGATTTACTCATTGGTTCTGGATGATATTTCCAGGCTTTAAAACTCCCATAGTTTCCATAGCAACGAATAGTTCTTCCCTCTTCTGCATAAAAGGGGCAATGGCTGCAAAGAATACGGATTTCCCAGAATTCAAAGAAAATTATGCTATAAATTAATAAAATTATAAGGTATATCATAAGCTCTAAAAAAAACCCATTGAAAAATAAACCTAATCCCCCCACAAAGACGATAAAGAAAAAGGAAGTGACAAATCTTATTAATTTTTTTGCATTAAAATGACAATCGAGCTGACTCTGCAAAGGACAGTTAGTACAATCAGTGTCTTTTTTAGAAATACATGCTTCATTAGGACTATTATTTGATATCATACCTTACAAAAATATCTACTTAATCATATTTTAATTCAATAATAGCTTTCAAAATCTCGAAATAACTCGCCTCATATAATTTTTCCTTAATTTCTGCCTTTAATTTTCTTAGATAGTAATTATCCGAATTAGTTCTTTTTTGCCCATGAAGTTTTTTATTAATTGCAATCCTTGTCTTTTCGTCTAAGAAATTAGCTGGAATTTTTCGGAATTGTTCTATTAATTGCATTCTATTATCCTTAATATTTTCCTTTCTAATATTTGATCGCTCACGATTTAGTTTTTTACTCAAGTTATTTATCCAAATTTCAATTTTATCTATATCACCTTTCAGATAATTTCTCTGGTTTAACCACTCCTTAAATTCAAGAATATCATCTAATATGCCTTTAGTCTTAGGATCATCAACTTTTTGAATTTCTTTCTTTTTAGTTAATTCTCGTATTGACTTTTTCTTTAAATCTTGAACTTTTTCTTCAGGGAGTGTGTTATAAACCTTTTCAAGTTGTTCTCTCTTCTTGGGATCGCTTTCAGAAAGCCATTTATCTATTGACATTTTATCTAAATAAAACTAAATCTCCGTTCAAAAATTAATTAATTATTAATTATATAACAAATGAAAATTATAAATCAACCAATTAATTTATTAAAGATAAATTAAAATTTAGAACTACGTTTTATATTCTAAGCTATGAATATTAAAGGCATTATTTTTGATTTCGGCTTCACGTTGTTCGATTTTCAAAATGTGAGCATGGAGGCGTACAGGGATGCCTATAGGCGCGGTATGCGGAAATCCATTGAACTTTTAAAAGAACACCAGATTTTTAAGGATCAAGCAACAATTGAAAAGTTTACATCACTCTTTAGGCATAAGAGAACCAATTTTTTTCGAAAAAGCATGAAAACAAAAGATGAATATCCTACAACCTATGTTTTTAAACTTATACTGGAATCTATGGTAGAAAAGGAATTAATTGAGAGCTTGGATGATAAAGATGACGATTTCTACTTAGAACTTGCTAATTTATATCACTCCGGTGAAGAAGAAGAGTGGATACCCTTTGAATTTACTAAAGATACTTTAGAAAAATTATATAATCTAAAAGAAATCAAGCTGGGAGTCCTATCAAATCACCCTCATCACCCTTTAGTGGTAAATCTCCTTAAGAAATATGACATGCACCATTATTTTGATGCGATTGTTACTTCAGCTGAGTATGGAAAAAGAAAACCAGACCCAAGTATCTTTCACTATACTTTAGAAAAAATGGGATTGGAAGATAGTGGAAGAGAATGTTTCATGTGCGGTGATGAGCCAGCAGATATCATAGGTGGTCATAGGGCAGGAGTGCAGACTGTTTTATGTGAAAGAGCCTATAAATTTCCAATTGAACGGGAATTCAGTGTACCCCCCGTCATTGAAATAAAGGACATTTCTAAAATCTTTGATCATATTACTTAGATAAAAATAGTGAAGGAATGGCGACCCTGGAGGGATTTGAACCCCCGGTTTCCATTTTAAAGCATCTAATGCTTTAAATTTCTGGCTTCGCAAGCCAGCGCCCATTTTGGTTTTTAGCGTAATGTAAAAATATCCAGGCTAGACTACAGGGTCTTAATTATAAGTAATCGTGAAAAATATTTAATATAGTTTTTTCTCTATAATATTTATTTAATAGTGCTTTGTAGTTAAAATTAAACTTCAGTTTAATAATCTAAGTATTTTTTACATTTTCTCACCTATACAAATTTAATGAATCAATAATATTTTTAATTTAAAGTTAATAACCTATATGTGAATCTTTTATATTGGTTTTATAACTAATATTTTAAAATAAGTTTTCTTCTTATTAATATTTCAAAAGAATAAATAATTATACGGAGATGTCTAAAATTAGAGAGAAAATGAATGTTTTGTTCATAATGACAGATCAACAGCGTGCAGATCATATGAGCTGTTCTGGAAATTCTATATTGAGAACTCCTAACCTGGATAAATTAGCGAGTGAGGGAGTTCGATTTACCAACGCATTTTGTACCAACCCATATTGCATGCCTAATAGAGCAACACTGCTTACGGGATTATATCCTAACGTTCATGGAGTAAGGAGTAATGGTATGAGATTATCTGAAGATATTCCTACAATTACAAAAACTTTAGTAAAAAATGGATGGAGAACTGCTGCTTTTGGAAAACTACATCACCAATTTAATACATTGCCATTTCGAACGGAGTATAAATCTACAGAATCCTTTCGTGACTGGGTTTTCCCATCTGATAAATCTTACCCCGTGAGAGAAAATTTTCCGATTCCTTACTATGGATATCAAGAGGTTGAAACCGTTTTAGGACATGGAGCATGCTTAGCAGGACATTATTTGGATTGGCTGGAAGAAAGAGCCCCCCACCTTGCTGAAAATATGAGGAATAGATGGAAAGATCTCGCTAACTTTTTTTCTGTATTTTGTGAACATGAGATACCAACGGAGCTATATTCTACCACTTATGTAGAGGAACGCACGATTGCATTCCTTGAACGACACGCCAAAGGAGAATATGGAAACAAACCCTTTTATATACACTGTTCATTTCCCGATCCTCACCAAAGCGTTTTTCCCCC
>SDBT01005827.1_pt1 | contig 20617 bp, 26 predicted proteins | sample 2277101 | NCBI WGS metagenome assembly SDBT01 (sample SAMN10404973, study PRJNA504765) | marine sediment metagenome | isolation source: marine sediment core GS10_PC15, 103 cmbsf | place: Arctic Ocean: Southern Knipovich Ridge | collected 2010 | reverse complement strand
AGAGTCCCAAACACCCATAACCCCAACAACCCGGAAGGCGGGTACTGGAACGGGATAGGCCTTCCATGGGTGTTCAATCAGGGAGTGCGGGTGAGCTGTAGCATCGCCAATGGCAGCACAAGCGGCGTTTTTTCCAGAAACTTGGTACAGTTCAGGCTCATAGAGAAGCCCATATAGAGGGAGAACAACACCATGCCCTTTTTCACCGTCTATGTTAAAGCCACCGGAGCCGCCTACAGCAGCACCCACGCCAGGGCGTCACTCGCGGATCCGATGCCAGCACACCTTGACTTCGTGGAGCAGCCGCTTCCCCCGGACCTCGATGCGGTAATGTGGGATCCCGCCACCCTGACCTATATCGCCAAGCCCCCGCACGTTCCCACTCGCCGGGAAGAACTGGCTGCGATGGTGGCACCGTCCCCAGGTGCCAGGATCTACACGGAGCGAGAACGGGACGAGATATTCAAGCTGATGATCGGGGGAACACTGTAGGATGGAGACAATCCGAACCTACAAGGAGCAAGACTTGTCGGAACTGAAACAGATGTTTGATGCTCGCCGGTATCGCGGAGAGAACTTCCCCACGGCCTTGAGCCAGGGGCTCAACGGCTTCGTGTCGATGGTGCAGACCGACGAGAATGACCAAGCAAAGATCGTCATGCTGGCTCGCCTTTCAGCCGAAATTACCAGTTTCAATGATCCTGCATGGCTGAAACCCGGTGACAGACTGGACAAGGGCGCACGACTTTACCGCTTGCTCGAGCAATACTTACTTGCGAGGGGGATTCACCAGACGTGGTTGAGAGTCCCGGAAGAAATAGCTGTCAGTTACGGGCGTAGGGTCCGGGCAGCCGGTTTTGAGAAGGAAGATTGGCCGGTGTATGTAAAGGAGCTGAACAATGGGACGTAAAGGGGCGAAACAGCAACGACAACTTGCCAGGGATGAATTTGACTATCAGAGGGAAACCACTGACAGACAGCAAAAGGAACGGACGGACGCCAGGAATCTGCTCATGCCTGAGTATCAACGGCTGTACGATGAATCCTTTGGCTACACCCCCACCGGCTTCACCACAAAGCTGTTCACCGACCAAGAACGGGAAGGCCTGGTCAGTACGAGCGTAAGGGCGGGCAGGTTGCCCTATGAGGGAGCAGAGGACGCCGCAGGAGCTCGTCTATCACGCACACGCAATACGGCGGGCTACGGAGCCATCGCCGCCGAGCTCGCCCGTGGCAAGTCGAGGGGGGTAGCAGATGTCACCCGTAGGGTCACAAGCGACATCACAGCCCGTGAAGCCGGGACGAGATTCGAGCGCAACGCCTACCTGGAAGATGAGAGACTGAAACGGCGGTATGGTGGCCTGGCCGGGTTAGCGCAGCTTTACGGCATCGACACTCAATTACTGGCCAGTCAGATGGGTGGCAGCAACAGGGCACTTCAATCTCACGCTGCAGGGATCGAGCCTGGCAAGTGGGAAACGATTGCTAATCCGATCATCAGCGGGGCATCTTCCGCTGCAGGTTCTTACTTCGGATCGAGGGGATAGACACATGGTACAAAGCCAAGACACGCGATTCTGGCCATACGGCGCAAGCATCCAAGGCAGTATCTCTCACTCAGGCGCAGGGCGGGGCCCTGGTGGTGGAAGGCCCAAGCTGATCCGTGGCGAGTCTCAGCCGGGTGCTATGCCAGCTCCCGGTGGCCATCAGTTCGAGGGCATGGGCGGGTATGCCCCACCGACTCCCACCGGCAACATGGGGATGCGATTGCCGACACCGGACTTCTCCCGGCCCTATGCCACGGCTGACGAGCGGGTTCCCATGCAGGAGCCAGCCGAGGCCCGTTTGCCCATGCCCGAATATGAGGCACCGGAGCCGATGGGCTGGAAAAAAGCTCTCTTGGGTATCGGCCTTTCAGGTGCCGCCAACCTTGGACGCTTAGGCCCACAAACGGCTGACGCATATTTCAACGAACCTACACGCCGGGCAGAGCGTGAATATGCCCGCGATCTGGGAGCCTACACAGCCAGCGAAGCAACCTGGCAGAAATACTACGACAACCTGGATCGTTTTGAACGGACAGGGGTAGCGCAAGGCACCCTAGCGGAAGGGGAGCGCAGCAACCTGGAAGATGAGCGACAAGCCAGAGATCGGCCTGTCGTCGTGGGCCGTAACCTGGTCCCACAAGCCGGGGGGGATCCCTTGTTTACAGCCGAGCAGGACTTACCCCAATGGAAGTACACCAGGGGCGTGAAATCCATGGAAATGTTTGGCAAGCCCTTCACTCAGCTCAATCCAGAAGAAGCCGCCCAAGTCGAAAATTCCATGCGAAGCACTCAAGGGGGCCTATACCTGGTTCCGGATGAGAGGGGTATCCCCAGGTGGCAGGACCGCAACACAGCCTTGGGCGGGCCAGGGTTCCGCACCGTTTTCCAACAGGGAACGGGCCAGCCGAGTATTGGCGATGCACCCGATGTTAGAGGGAACGAGCCCAGGCAGGGCGACCAGAGGGGAATGAACGCTGGCCAGAGAGCCACCTTGAACACCCAACTGCAGAATATGCTTGAAGGCGAGTTTGACCCGGCAGAGATCCAGCGTGTCACGGATACCTTCTCGGAACAGTTTGCAAGGGGTGTCCAGCACAGGGTAGGCGACAAGATGAGCGTGGCAGTCAGGGACGAGTATCTGGCAGCGGCCAGGAAGCAAGTGCAGTCAGAGGCAGAAGCGCGGCAACTCGCTATGGAGTGGGCCGTTGAAGATGGGTGGGACATCAACAGGTAGGATATGGTTCAACGGACGATATTTGACCCACCGGAGATAGAGGGCCAGGGAGCCGAAGGCACGATCTTCGATGACCTTCCCCCGTTGCCGCCCGAACCCCCTCGTCAACGCGGAGTCGTGGGCCGGGACGTGCCCCAGGACGCTGCAATCGACATGGAGGCGGGGCCTTTTGTCGATCCCCCTGAAGCTCCCCCGTTCACTCTAGGCGGGGAGATCCCACCGGCCAGGACATACCCACCGAGCTCTTTGCCCTTCGCCGGGAATTTCCCCTACGAAAAACCAACAGGACCAGCGCAGCGATGGGAAGGACCGGAGCCGCCAGGTGCGACACGGTTCAAGGAGTTTATGGGGAAATCCATGCTGTTCCCAAACCTCACCGAGAACGTGGAGCAGCAAATTAGAATCGCCCAGGACCGCCCCGAAGAAGGACCTGGTGCAATCGACCCATGGGAAGCCATCGGGCTTGGAGCCACAGGAGCTCCTGCAGCCCCCTATCAGTTCCACACGCCTGGTCCCGTAGAAACCGGGCTCACTCTCGGAACCACCGACTTCGTACAGCGCATGACGGAGCCCGCAAACTTTGCCCTCATCGCTATCATGCCCATCGCCTTCCAAGTGCCGGCCATCAAGATGATGGCAGAAGCGGGCATCACCTTGCTGATTCTCAAACACGCCATCGAGGTAGCCCCGGAGATTCAGGAAATGTGGAGACAGGGACGGATTGAGGAAGCGACCCGACTGATAACCGACGTAGGCTTGTCGCTCGGTGTCGGTGCTGTCGCGGCCCGTGGTTTCTTCAGGACCGCCAAGAGCCGATTGGTCGACCCGATCCGTCAGGTCCAGCGACAGCGCAGGATGCCCGCGAAGCCAGGTGAACCGATCGAGGTAGATTTGAGGGATAAGCCCGTTGCCGGTGAAGGGCCCAGGGCCACCGACATCGTGATTGAGGCTGAACCGACAGTGAGGGCTGAAGGCTTTGAAACGCCCATGCGAGCTCCGGGGCGTGAGCCCCCGCTCCGGAAAGTTTCAGGTCCGGAGGCTGCATACGTCCAGGCAATCGTTCCCGAAGATAGCTTGAGGATGCTGGACGCTGAATCAGGGACCAGGCTTCCCAGGCCGATCAGGAGAACAGCCAAAGCTGCCTTGTCCCGCCGAATTGGGCATGAAATCGAATGGGCCAAAGGGAAGGCCGCAGAGGAACAGGCAGCGGCCCGCCTGAAATCTCCCGAAGGTGATTTAACCGTCGAACTGATGCCCGGCCAGGATCCAGTATCAGGCTCATGGGGGGTATTCCAAGACGGTGAGGCCATCAAACAGTTCCGCATTGAGACAGCCGCAAGGGATTGGGCAGAACAGGAAGCCAAGCGGGGCCGTGACGAGTACCGGGTTGTCTCCCGTGATGAGCCCACCGTCACACCCGAAGAACCGACTCCCCCACGAAAGCAGCCGATGGTGGACGTTACCGAAGTGGACGAGCCAGGGCCCAAAGGACTGAAGCCCGCAGGACCGACACCCGCAACAGAGGGCCCGGTGTTCGAGAAGGGTCCAGCGATGATAGGGGATTCCGTCTACGATCCAAAGACAGGCTACGGGAGAATTTTGGATGTGCATTACGGGGAAGGGGGAAGCCTAGCGGGACCACCCACCCATATCTCGGTCAGATTCAACACTGGTGAGATCCGCAACATTCCTTACGGAGAGGTGGAAAAGCACCGTAAGGCTGCAGAGAGAAAAGCCGCAGAGCAAAAGGGCGCAGAACCCACCGTGAAGCCAGAGGGTAAGGTGGAAGTCGAAGAAGATAACATTCCGGTAGAACCGGCAGACTTGAGGCCTGGGGATCGGTACGCATCAATGCGGTATGACGGTCAAATGGTCACAGTGGAAAGCATCAAGGTGAACCCAGATGGGACCGTCAGAATCAAGCACAGCGCAGGGGAAGAAGATACCCCCAAAGACAAGACGTTGTTCTTTGTCAGCCGCCCGAAGCCCACCGATGATTTTGCCGAAAGAGTGGGGCTGAAGCCCGAAAAGAGGGTTGAACCAGAGGCACCTAAACCGGGAGAGACAGTTGTACCGAAGGGCACAGGGACGATGAAGGGGCTCACAGCCGAGAGCCTTCACACCGGGGATAAAGTCTTATTCAAGGGCAAGAAGAAGGCCACTGTTGTAGGAATCTCCGAGGATGGACGCAAAGCGATTATCCATTGGGATCCCATGGCCGGTGGCGGTGAGCGCACAGTTCTGATTAGCAACCTGACACTGGAAGGCAGGGCGGGACCGCCCAAGGCCAAACCTGAAAAGAAGGTGGTCAGCCTGGCCCCTGGAAAAACGGAGCAAATCAATATCGGTAGGGCCCTGGTGGGCAAAGGACCGCGCTATAGCGTCGAGATCGACCGCGATACCGATGGCAACATAATGGGCCGGGTACTGTCGATCGGTACGCCCACCGGCACCGGAGGCAGGTGGAAGAAGATCGGGAAGTTTGGTGTTCCGGAGGCCAGACTTACGGCCTACAGGGATGCGATAGAGGCCTTTTTCCGGGAGAAACTGAAAACCCCCAAAGGGATAGCCGGTGCCAGTGAGCTCGATTCCTTCAAATCGAGGAAGTGGAACGAGCTCTCCGACATCATGCTCAAGCTGGATCCGGACGGTCCACCCAGGACTGAAATCGTAGGCACGGAAACGGCGGGGGGAGGGGATCTGTACGAGTACGCGGTTCGCGCCGACCTGGTTGAAGGAAAGGTCGGATGGCTCGCAATCATGCGGAAGCCCGGTGGGGAGTGGGAGAACGCGGGAATTACTCGCACCCCGATATTCACGGCATCGGGCTACGATCAAGTGGTTGAGAAGATCCATGCGGCCTTTCAACGCACAGGCAGGGGCACCGTTGAGTGGACGGATCCGTATGCCCAGGGCCTTGAGAAAAAGCGTGTCTCTGAACTGGATCAGGAAGTAGTCGCGGCAGCCAAAGAGAAGGCCGACACCGCCGCCAAAACGAAGTTAGACGCTGAAACAGCCACCGAGAGAGCCGCCCGATCACGGACCACCTTCAAGGTTCGTGCTGCCAGTACCAAGCCTGGTTTTGTCGCTGCCGTTCAGCACAGGAAAGTGCTGAAACACGCTGATCGAATCGGCAAGGGAGCCTACGTTGTGGTCAGGGATGGCATCGCTGTTTCCTCAAACGGCCAGACCACGGTGATGACCCGGACCGATCAGCCCGATGGTGTCTACACCCCATTCGTGAAGGGTGACACCAAGAAATTAAAGCGGGTGGGCGACTTTGCAGGGTATGACAAAGGGCTCATGGAAGGAGCTCCGCTGCCGGTTGGTTCTTCGGGAGAGGATGGGCAGTTTGTGCTTGAGGGCTATCAACGTGACTTCAAGCGGGCCCTGAAGGTCGTGAGCAAAGAAGAAAGCCGCTACGCGCTCGGTAAGGTGCAGATCAAGGCCTTGCCGGGAAACAAACTGCGCCTCTCTACTACCGATGGCCACCGGGCAGTCATCAACACCATCGAAATGGAATCCGGGAATATGCCGAAGGAAGGGGAGTGGTTGGTATCCAGGGAAGCCCTGGAAATGATTGCCAAACAGACCGTCAAAGACTACCGCGGGCTCCAAGTGATGCTCGATTCCGAAGCGGTCACGTTCATCGGTGCTGACATCGCCGTGACCAGTAAATTCTCACCGAGCGACAGTTTCCCCGATGTCGAGAAGGTTATGGCCAAGCCCGTGTCGGAGCTCGTCGTAGATACGGCGAAGTTGAAGGCCGCTCTCAAGGAAGGCCTTGGCGAAATGGGCGACGACCAGGTGGCTGTCATGTTCAAGCAAGAGGCCGAAGGGCTCCACGTTTTTGTGCAAGGTGAATCGTCCCTGGTGGAGACAGAGGAACAAGTCACCCACTTCGGCACGAAGCATCCCAAAGAAGGCACGACGACAACGCAGATGGTGAAGAAACAGGTGTCGAGTGAAATACCCATCGCCACCCTTCACTACACCGCACAGAAACCGAGCCTGACCAAGAGCACCACAGACATCACGATTCTGATGCCGATGAAGATAGACCTAACGGATGCCGATTTTGCGATGGATATAAATTACCTCATGGACGTGCTCGATGGGGTCAAGAGTGAGGGCTTTGCCATCGGCCTGGCCGCTGATCCAGCCGCAGAGCAGTACGCCCTGGTGGGAGCTCCCAAGAGCCCCGGCACAACCACCACCGGGGGCACCGACCTCAAGAAAACACGGGTAATGACTCCACGGGGCGAGAAGATTGTCACCAAGGCTCCAAGGGCCGTGGTCGAGCACATCAAGAAATCGGTGAGGGCTGACATGGCCACTGTCGGCCACCAGACCGAGGGCACAAAATACCTGATCCAGTATGTCGACTTCAAAACGGGGGCTCGCAAGACGAAGCCGAAGGCCCCGCCCATTCTTCAGCTTGAGAACGCCTGGCAAGGCCTAGAAACGAGAATCGACAAGCTATGGGCCCAAGCGGATCCGAAGGGCACAGCGGGGGCCATGGCGGGTCGGCGGGATGCTCTTTCTGATGCTCAATTCATGGAAGTGTGGGACAAGGTGAGGCCGCGACTCCGGGCCAGGGATGGTCTGGACGAGGATGCCCTGCACGAAGTTTTCATGGAGGCCTGGGAGAAGAAAAGCACCTACCTGGATAAACAGCATTTGCAGGACGAACTGTTGGGCGCAGAACGTGCCAGCTCATTGGCCAGGCAAAGGGCCCAACAGAATCTAAAAAATAGGAAAAGGAGCGTTACAAAAACTGGGTGGGATCCCACCGAGCCTCAAGTCACCCCAGAGGGTAAACAACTCGAACTGAAACTGGATGTCACCGACGAGGAATTGACCCAACTGGCAGCCCACATGAAATTCATGGGCACGGGTGCCATGGCCGGTAGAACAGACCGCCCAGGACCGCCACGGAAGCCACTCACACCCAAGCGGGCCAAGATGATTCCCGGCATGAAAGAATCCGCTTGGCAAATCCATCCGGGAACCAATACCTTGCTGCCTTCCTTCATCGGGGAGAAGCCAAGGATCGAGTTGGTCAAACGATTCGGGGAGCCGAGGACCAAGAACGCATTTGGGCAAGAGCTATTCTATGAAGGTAAAAAACCGAGGGCCATCTGGACAAAAGGCGTAGAGGGGGGAGCTCCCCCAGGTGGCACGGGAGTCACCCCAGGTGCCCCAGGGGATCCCCCGGATCCACCGGGAACCACCCTGGCCGATGTCGAGAGAATCACATCGGGGGATGAGGGACCAGGCAAGACACTATCGCAGAGGCTCAAGGCACTTCCGCTCTCATTTCAGCGGTTGGTGACAAGCGAATTTCAGCCCCTCAAACACGCCGAAGATATTATTATCAAGGAAACGGGTGCCCCTGAACCCCTAATCAACATGGCTCGCCGGTTCGAGCAACAGGCCGGGGCCCACGGGAAAGCCGCCGCAGACGTTCTCTACTTTGAGGAAAACATCACCGACCCCCTGGGAGAGTACGCTGCAGACTTCAACAGCTATATGTTCCTGCAGCGGGTGTCTCAACGCCTGACTCAAAACCCCAAGGTCAAGAGGGTGGGCAAGTGGACGGTGGAGCTCGCGCAGCAAAGGCTTCGGGAGCTCAACAGCAAAGTGGGCGATAAGCCCTTCCGACTGATCGAGGATATTGCCAAGAACGAGTACCAGGACGTGATGGATGATGCCCTGAGATTGCAGGTCACTTCCGGACGGATGACCCAGGAACGCTACGACGAAATCAAGGCCGCAAACGACTTCTATGCGCCCTTCAAAGTGCTGCAGCTCTTGGATGAGGTTGAGGGGATCCCCGGCACCGGCAGAAACATCGCCACCACGGACGCATACACCAAAGCCATCAGCGGAATAGACGCCGTTGACTTCACCATCGGGAACATCTTGGAGGAAAGTGCCAAGATGGTTTACCGATCGCGCATCCTGGCCGAGAAGAACGAGAAAATGCTTCGACTCCATGACCTGATGGAGCTCGGCGGGAAGAACAACCCTTTCAAGAAAGCGGATCCGGACCGCTACTACACCATCGACTACAAGCCAGCCGAGGCCATCCTTCACCAGATGCAGCTTCAGGAAACCGCCAGGCATACGGGTCGGCAGACCCTTGAGCACAGCTTTATGAAGGTAGGCCTGGCCATCGAACTGGCCGATTCCGTAGGGCTCAAGCTGAAGCAGAGGAACCTGCGAGCCTCATTGGGAAGGGCCCAACTCGGCGGGGTAGATATACCGGGCGGTGGCAGGGTGAACCTCATGGCCTTCACCAGTGACGTGATCGCCCATGAGCTCGGCCACGCCTTCGATGTCCCTCTCCGGAACAAAGAGGGAAGGATAATCAGCAAGCAGCAAAAGGTTTTCGGTACGGAGCGCGACATCATTTCCCGGCTCTCCACCGTCATCAACACCCGGAAGGGAGTGAAGTTCGGGCAGCGCGGGAAGTTCCAGAAGGAGCTCGCCCACCTGGTCGAGCAGACAAAACTCGGCGGCAGTCCGGAGTATCGAGCCAAGGCCGTGGAGAGGTTTGCCGAATTTATAAACGTCTACATTCACGATCCGAAACAGGCGAGGGCCTGGGCCCCTCAGTGGACTGACTATTTCGAGAAGCAGATACTCCCGGAGCAAAAAATCAAACAGTTGGTAGAGAAATTGGGAGCGTTCTTCCAGAAGGCCGACAAGTTGCCCAACATCATGGATCAACTGAAGGATATGGGGGGGCTCACCTACATCGAGCTCGCCATCAAAAGGGCCTTCCCGGATAAGAAACCGCAGCTAGGAGTGCGCTTCGGCACACAGCCCAAACCTGGCCAGGATCTTCTCGAATACTTCAAAGAGGGCAAACGTCAGGCACTTCTGGTCGACAAGAAAATCTCCCAGGCGGTCAAGGGGCTCCACCGGGAAGAAGCAACCTTGGTGGGCCGGTTGGTATCGCAAGCCTCAATTCCGTTTCGCCTGGGAGCAACGGGAGCCAATGCCGCCTTCCAACCTGTCAACCTGTTCCTGGCCGATTTGCCCATCAGCGCATTGGTGTCCCGGTATGGCGTGAGGAAGCCTAGCGACATCTATCAGTTCCCCCTGGACTTCATCTATTCGGCCTATACCGCCATGTTCCGGGGCAATTTCGGGACACCCAATAAGCAATTCATCGAGTACCTGAAAAGCGGTGTGGCCAACTCCACCATCCAGAAAGCGATTACGCCGGGCGTGTGGGATCCCATCAAGGTTCGGGACCGATCCTGGGTAGGATCGGTCCTAACAACCATTCCCCGGATCGCAAGTGCCATCGAGGAAACCAACAAAATCCTGGGCGTCCGGAGGGGCTACAGGTTCGAGAAGGTTCACGATATGCCAGAGGGCGAAGCCAAGGAAGAAGTCATGCGGTACATCGCTGCCGAAATCCGGAACTATGGCGGCAGCCCTGACTTCTTGAGGCGCGGTCTGATCTCCACCGGGGGCAACCTGGAAAACGTGAATCTCCTGGTCATGTTCTTCAACGCCCGTGTCCAGGGTGGTGCTTCCCACCTGGCCAGGCTTGCGGGACGGACGAGCTCTCAGGGGCCAGAAGGCGAGGACCGCCACGAAGCGGCCTGGGCCTGGGGCCGAATGGGAACCGTCATCGGGATCCCCGCTTTGACCCTGGCACTCTGGAACAAGATGCCCGGCAACAAAGAGGACTACGACAAGCGGGAACAGTGGGAGAAAGACGGTTATTTCATCATTCTCCGGTTCAATGCCGATGGCTCAAGGAAGATGGTAATAAACGACAACGGCGAGTCGGTCAGGGACAGCTACCGGATCCCGAAGCGGGAGCTCGTACAGTTGTTTGGGAACACCATCGAGTCGGCGGTTGATTGGGCCTACGAGCGGGATCCGGAGGCTGTCGCAGACTTCGCCATCAATTTCCTAGAGAACATTTCTCCCGTGGCCATATCCGGAGATAACCTGATGGAGCGAACCGAAAGTGTCATCAGCGGCCTGAATCCCATCTTCAAAACACCCATCGAGTATGGCATGGGCAGGGACACCTTTCGCCACCGGGCCACGGTCCCGACCTACATCGAGGGCGTCCCTTCGCGGAACCTGTCACCGGAGAAACAGTACACCCGAAGCACACCGCAATTCTTTGTCGACGCGGGCCAGAAGTTAGGTTACTCCCCCCTGGTACTGGAACAGCTCGTCAGGGGGGCCAGCGCAGGCCTAATCACTCAGTTCCTACCCAGGAAGCGGCCCGGTAGAGGCAAGGCCTTGGAGCTCCCCCTGATCGGCTCCGTCCTGTCGCGGTTTGTGGGATCCGAGTACCTGGCTGCCCAAGACGATCCGGAGTTGGAGTCTGCCCTGTTGGAGCAAGGCGATACCCAAATAGACATCAACCGGAAGGCCATGGAGATCCATGACATCTATGAGGCAACGGATCCCAAGCCCGACGACTTCAGGGCCTTCATCGCGGAACATGGGGGCGGCAGCAAAGAGTGGGCCAGGGTCAGGCGCATCATCGAGGAAAAGGCCCTTGGCCTGGACTACCAGGAGCGTCTGATTAAACAGTTGGGAGTGGAGAACGGAGCTCGCGCCCGGTACATCGCAAAGAAGGCTCACCCCATGATGGAAGGGCCCAGGCTCCAATACCTGCAGGATCTAAGGCGAAAGCAGATTCTCACCCGGGAAGTCATACGCCAGTACAACCGGGAGATTCGGCGCATGGATGAGCCCACCGTGATACCGGAAGGGTCGGCCTTGCCGTAATGCCCAGGTACGACTTCGCCCCTCACTTCACTGAAGAAGAATTTGTCTGCAAATGTGGGTGCGGAACCCTCAACGTGAACCGGAAATTCCTCGAGCGATTGGAGAGAGGGAGGATCCGGGCCGAAAGGCCTTTCCCTATCGCGTCCGGTTGCCGCTGCGAGGAACACAACAAAGACGAGGGCGGTGTTGATTCGAGCTCCCACCTGGCCAGCATCGAAGAAGAATGTTATGCCGCCGACATAGGGGTGCGCGGATCCAGAGGACGGGGTATCATTCTCCCTGCGCTCGTCGGTGTTGGCTTTAACAGATTCGGAATCGCCAAGTCATTCATCCACGTCGACATCGACCCGGAACTACCGCCCAATATGATTTGGGTCTACTGAGGGGGGATCATGGTTCAAGCGATCAAGGAGCAAATACAGCATCCCGGCTATATCAGCGTCATTCTTCTGGTCTGTATGTTGGGCATCGGCTTCGGGAAGTGGGGCGAGCTCCAAGAGGTGCAGACAGCCGGGGAGCTCCTGCACCTGACAAACATCTTCTCGCTGCTCCAATATCTCCTTCCTACCATCGTGGCGTTTCTAACCAAGGGGGTGATGAAGTGAGGAAACTGTTTTTCGTGCCTCTATTCCTGTCATTTATCGGTGCGGCCTGTGATGAGAGTGACATCGAGAAGGTGGCTCTGAGCCTCAACACGGCCATCAAAGTAGTAGAGGGGGTCCAGAGTACCGTTATCACGGCTCAACGGTCTGGCAGCATCAGCAAGCCCAACGCCAACGCTATCGTCGGTATGACCGTGGAAGTGGCCAGGGGGATCGGGTTAGCCAACGGCGTCACCCGCAACTTCACGGAGCTCCCTGCAGGGGGCAAGAAGCAGGTGTCGGAAATTCTTATTCCTGTCATCAATGGGTTACAGGCCGCCCTGACGGAGCTCGACATCATAGAGAACGCGGAGCTCAAGGCTGCAGTCGAACTCGCCTTCCGCACCGCCCTGGGGCTCATCCAAACGGCTCAAGCAATCTTGGAGGTGAACGATGCCGACAACTCTTGAGAACATTACCGCTGGAATGAACCTAATCAACGTGGCCATACCAGGGATCACCAGTCTGATCGTCACCCTACGGAGCGGAAAGACAATCGACCTGGTGGCACTCATGGCCGACACCGACAAACGGGTAGCAGAAACTATTGCCGAGGGCGAGGCGTTTCTGTCTGAAGATACCCCCGAACCGGAGTGAAAATGAATAAATGGACTTTGCAGATTGGAAGCACATTAGGACGGTGGGGGTGTTAGGGGGGCTCACGGTCCTGGGATCGGCAGTCCTATTCGGCTGGACGCTTTTCGTTGACATCTACACTCCCGATACCGGGATCCGCGATAGCCTGGCCAACCACCTGACAGCCGCCGAAGGTGAAGGCCAGACCGTCACCAAGGCCCTGGAAGGGATCACCGAAATTCTTGGGGAGATCCGCACCGAACAGCAAGAGGCCTACAAGCGCGACCTCACGATTCGGGGCCTGGGCACCGCCGGCACCTTCGGAGGTACGGAAAAGTACGTCCGGATCAACTCGGACAGTGAGGCATCCCTTTATCGGGACGGTGACACGATACGAATTACCAAGATCACCGTCGACGGTAGGGAGTCAGAAATTTTCGAAGTGAGGGGAGAGTGGACCCATCCCGATAGCGCGGTCCTGGTCAGCTTCTCACAGGCGGCTTGTGAGGTTTTGGAAGTCTCCGGGATCATCAAGGTTCAGCTTGAGCCGGTGCTAAGAAAATAGGTCAAATTCAGTCTTGCTTTGGTCAGGGCGCGGGAGTATTCTGGCCAAATGCTAATCGTCAACCTCGATAAACTGGAATCTGCCCGCAAGCGCAAGGGGCTCACGAAAATTGCCCTCTGCAAACTTGTCGGGATCCACCCATCAACCTACACACTGATTCTCAGGCGAACCAACGCGAGCCCGCCGACGATCACCCGCCTGGCCGAAGCCGTGGGCCTGGACCCGGATAAGGCCTGGAAGCAAGCCCGTAAAAGCGCATGAAAGAAAGCCGCTTTTACCCTCACCCTGCAGGGGTGCCCCGTGGATGGGCCTATGGGATCGTTGGGAGCCTGGTTGCCTGGGGTGTGATCTATCTGGTGCTCCGCAAGCTGGAAGGATAATTATGGCAAAGAAGGAAACCGCGTTAGTGCACCGTCCGGATCCGGACGCCTTCGCAGCGGAACAGGAAACCCTGGAAACCGCGAGCAAGGCTGCCCTGGAATGGAAGCTCTACGCGCACAGATTGGAAGATTTGATTCGTCGGTACAAACGGTTCCGAACGAGCCAGGAGCCGATGGAGTCCCAATTTTGGTCCGAAGCAACCAGGCTTCTCGGGGAGATTCAGACCGAAAAGCCCCCGGAGGCCGGTTAAGGCACTCTCGCCCAGGGTGCCCTAACGTCAACCAGCATGGGAATAGGAGGTAAAGCATGGATTTGACAGTTCTTAGTGTCGAAGAAGATGGTTCCTACATTCACCGGGGCCTTCTCGTTACCAAGCCAAAGCAACAGGCGATTGTGGCCCTGCGAGCCTGGATCCAGAAGCACGGGGAAGGCGGGAATGTCTACATCGCGGTCAACGTGAAAACCCCACCCATCAAGGCTGAAGTGGGCTTTACCCTGGTAGAGCAAAAGAAGCTGAAGCCGAAGCCGCCGAAGCCCGCCGCGGTGGAGGGCTAGAATCGAAAAGGCCGTGGAGTTTCCAAATTACCCCACGGCCCTTTCACATCCAATATGTTAATTCAACTCAAGGAGAATCTTAATGCAGAACGGTAAACCAAGCAACCCCGAAAATGAAACCGAGCCCGTTTCGGTCACGGTAGTCCCGGAAAATGAGCTTAGGCATCCGGGCACCGATGTCACCCTGAGCGACCTGGCTTCACTGAAAGGTGAGGCTGTTCCCATCATCGAAGCGCGGATCCAGGTGCTCACCACGCTACGCAAGGCCGCGATCCGGGCGACGAGCCCGGAAGATTGGTTGTTGTTCCGGGATAGGAAGGGGGCCGTGATCGGCTACCTGCAGGACTGTGGTTGTGACCGCATCCGGGACCTCTACGGCATCCAGGTCCTCAACGTGGGCAAGCCCGAAAAGATCACTTCCGAGGATGGCGAAATGTTTACCTACCTCATCACCGGGGCCGGGTACTGCAGCCTCACCAAACAGAACCTTGAGGCCATCGAGGGGGGCAGGAGCTCCGGGGATGACTTCGTAAAAGGCAAGCGGGGAGTCGAGTTGGAGTTGGCCGTGCGGAAAGCTGCCAGGGCCAACCTTGATGGCAACATCACCCGCGAGCTCGCAGGGCTCAAGTCGGTCCCGGTCCGGGAACTGGAAGCGGCCTGGGCCGACAGCCCCAAGAAAACCGATGATTGTCGTTTAGGCCGTGGCTTCGGCAGTCAAGCGGAACGCCTGGGCGCGGATCTGCAGACCGGGGCGGGCGGCAAGCAGAGCGAGGCCCCGTCGTGTCCGAAGTGCCAGGGGCAGATGAAGTTCGTACAGGGCAAGGAAGGCAAGTACGAGGGCTTTTGGTCCTGTCTCAAGTATTCCTCTGGTGACTGCGATGGGACCAGGAAGATTCAATTTGCAGCGGAGCCAGAACCAGAATCACCAGGCGAGCCCCGTGACGACGATCCTGGGCCGCAAGACGAGAATAGGGGGGTATATAAAGATGACATTGACTTCCACTGAACAACCCGAGGGCCCGAAGCCCATAGCCGAGATCATCAACGTAGCCTGGTCCGACCTCATTGAAGAAACCGAAAGGAAGTCCGAGCCCCATACCAGGCCCTACGTCTACGCGAGCTCCAAGCGGGACTGCCTTCGGCGCATGGTGCTGGAAATGACCGATGGAGACAAGATGGAGCCCTTCAACACCGAAACCCTGGCCAAGTTTCGGCGGGGTAATGACCGCGAGCGGGATCTGAAGAATGACCTGGCCCGCAGCGGGCGCAACTCCACACCGCCCTTTGAAGTGGTGGGATCCCAGGAGCGGTTCGAGTTGCTGGACAAGAAGGGCCGGGTGGCCATCGTGGGCAAAGTAGATTGCCGCCTTCAGTTCTCGCGGTCCTCACGGGTGCCCGTGGAAATCAAGTCGTGGAGCGTGTATCTGACGAATCGAATTTTTAGTTTCCAAGATTTGTTCCTTTCCCCGTGGACCAAGCCGGGGGCCTACCAACTGCTCGCCTACCTCTTGGGATCCGGTGAGCCGGTGGGCGTCCTACTCCTGGACAAGCCAGGGCTCCCTACGCCGATAACCGTGGTGCTGGAAGAAAACTTGGAGCTCATCGAATCCTTCCTTCAGGATGCCGAGGCTGCCATGGATCACAAAGAGGCGGGCACCCTACCCGGCTACCACCAGGATCCCGCCGAGTGCCAGCGGTGCCCATTCTTCGGGGGAGTCTGTCAGCCACCCCTGAAGCACGAAGGGGCCGAGGTAATCCTGGATGAAGGGTTCGAGGCCAAGCTCCTGCGCCGGGAGGAACTGAAGGGCCACGGCAAGGAATTTGCGGGCCTGGATAAAGAGATCAAGGCCCGTGTCTACGGCCTTGAGAACGCCGTGTGCGGGCAGTTCGTCTTGGAAGGGTCGTGGCGTAGGAAAACGATCTACGATGTGCCTGACGTACACCAGGAAGCCTATGACCTCATCCGTGCAGCCAACAAGCGGATCGAACCCAAGGGCTCATTCGTAATGGAGATCACCAAACTGTGAGAAGCAAACATGGAATACCTCAAAATCTCGAATTGGAAAAGGTGGCAGTCCTATAGAGCTGACCGGGGGGCTCCACCGTGGATCAAGCTACACCGCTCCCTTCTGCGAAATCCTGAATGGCTCTACCTGTCGGATGCCGAAAAGGGTCAACTCGTAAGCCTCTGGATTCTGGCAGCCGACAAGAAGGGCAGGATTCCCGACGATCCGGAAGTTTTACGGACTCTCTGCCACTTGTCGAAAAAACCGGATTTAGAACTCTATATAGCACTTGGGTTTATAGAGAAACGGCGTCAACGTGACGCCAACTTGACCGCAACACGCCAACCAAGTGACCGCACAGAGTTATCAGAAGATCCGGATAAGAAAGAGAAGAAATTAGGAAAGAGAGAACCCCCCTCTGGTCCCCCCAGGGGGATGCGTGGGCTCAACGGATTCGATCAGTTTTGGGAAGCCTACCCCCGGAAGGTGGGGAAGGGAGCCGCCAGGAAATCCTGGCAGCGACTCTCTCCCGGTCCGGAGCTCCTGCAGGAGATCCTGAACAGCCTGGGCGAACAGGTCTACTCCGACCCCTGGCTACGCGAGTCAGGGCGTTATATCCCCCACCCGACCACCTGGCTCAACCAGGAACGATGGACCGACGAGCTCACCACGGGCCCCAAACCTGAAACACCCGACGATATTGCTGCCAGGGCCGAAAGGGGGAAACCCGACTATGACGCCAAGTGAGGCCATCGTGGAGCTCCAAAACACCTACGACAAGCAACTGACCGACTTCCAGACTGCCCGCTACATTCGTTTCCTGCAGAAATTCTCCCTTGGTGACATCGACAAGATTGTGGAGAAGGCCATAGAGGGATCCCGCCTACTGCCCCGGATCGCCAGCCTCAACGATGCTGCCACCGATCTGCTCATTCTCAAGCCCGATCGCTCGAGTAAACCTGACAAGAGTTGTGGGACCTGCAGCGGGACCGGATGGGAGTACGTCACCGTCAATTACCACGGCACGGACGTTCAGGCCGTGGGCCGCTGTTTCTGCAGGGAAGATCCGGGGGCCTGGTGAGTAGGCAAGAGAAGAAGCTGCAGCCAGGTTTTGAGATCAAACGGGAACTGGACCGCTTCTACTGGATCCTGCGCGGAAAGAGCGGAGTGCCCTTGGCTATGTCCTACAAGGGCTACGGGACTCGCCTTTCAGCAATCAGGGCTTCAGACAACGTAGCCGATGCCGTGAACGCCAACCTCATGGAGCGTGTCAGGCAACTTGAGGACATGAAGGGAGTGAAATGGAACAACTGACTTTGGGAACCCTCAACGGCGGGAGAACCAGGGCCGATCAGATTGTAGACAGGTTTTGCATCTTCCACCGGGCCAACCGTCATATCTGGACTCTGTTCTGCCGCTTCGCAGACCAGGCCAGGAACATGGGACGGAAAACCTATTCGGCCAGGGCTATCTTCCACCGGATCCGGTGGGAAACCTCAATGAACAACGTCACCGACGAAGGTGTGGAGCTCTCCAACGATTACAGCCCCTACTATGCCCGGATGTATATGGCGATCCGCTTGGGATCCGAGGGCTTTTTCAAGCTGAAGAAACTGGTGAGCCAGGACAAGCCCGCCTACGGCACCGACATCCCTTTCATCCCAGGAGCTCCACCGGAGGACGAGGAAGCCCTGATCGAACGGCTAACGGCTCTGGCCAGGGAGACAGAATGATTAACTTCACGATTCGGCCCTGTCCACCGTCAGCGAACGTCCGTGAAAGGCTCCATTGGGCGGCAAGGGACCGGCTCAACAAAGACATCTACTGGCGCGTGTTGGTTGGTATCCAGTTGAGCCAGAAAAGCCCGCTACGGCCCAAATACGCGAAAGTTATCATCCATGCGACGAGGCACACCATCAAATTCATGGATCGGGACAATTTCACATGATCGCTGAAGCCGGTCATAGATGGCCTGGTGGCCTGTAAGGTCATCCCCGACGACGATACGAGCGTGGTTTGGATGGGGGATCTGAACCAAAAGAGGGTACAAAAGAAGGCCGAGGAACGGCTGGAAATCAGAGTGGAGGAAAAGACATGAGTGAGTGTGAGACTTGTGCTGGCACCGGCATAGAGACAAAACAAACATGGGAGCAACCCGCCGAAGGTTGCGAGGACTGCCTGAGCACCGGGGATGGGCGCGTAGCCAACTGCATCAGTCTGATCGCAGACGTTGAACGGCTCATTGGTGACTCCAATCCCAAGCTGTCCCGTGAAGTGGTGGATGCCCTGCAGGAAAGAATCGAGGAACTAACATGAGTGATCGACGCACAACGGCAGCAGACAGAAAGGCCCTGGGAGCCGAAGTGGACTACCTGGGCGATGGGGTCTACGTTGCCCACGATGGCTACGGAATGTGGCTGACAGCCGAGGATGGTATACAAGCCACTGACGGTATCTACATCGAACCCCTGGTGTTCGAGAGTTTAGTGCGGTTCGTGGCCAGGATGAAGGAACCGGCGCAGAAGCCAGCGGAAGGGTGAAGCGGCACCCACGGTGCTTCGACTGCAAGAGCCAGCGGCGTATGCTCATCCCGGTCTACATCGGTCCGGACCGGAGCATCTGGAAGGTCTGCCGGGTTTGCTGGCTGAACAACTACGAGAAGTGGTGCGGAGGTAGAAGGACAAACAGAGCATGAGGCAAATCGTCCACCGATGCGTCGATGCCACCCACAAGGATTATTGGGAGCTCACCCGGACCCCGCGGGCCTACCCTCACCGGGCGAAGCCGCGAGCGGGGCACCATAGCTCTTGGGGTCGAAGGCACCTGGTTCACTTCAACTACATCGCCCGCGAGTACGGCATCATTCCACCCACCCGGAAGATGGGGCCCAAGGCTGCCCTGGCTCACTTCGATGAGCTCCTATCCGTTGCCAAGAGAGCCGCCTGAATAACCCCGCTGCAGGTACGTTGAGCCTATGGGCCTGGCCGACCAGGTGGCAACAGCTGGCATGAGTTACACAATGGCCGGCACCTGTTAAAATCGAACCCGGGCCCCGGCATACTGGCCCCTAATTTCGGGGGTCAAATAAACGCTGGATTATGTCGGGGCCTTGTCTTAACCTGTCCTGGTGGGACCGCATATCAACCTTTACGCCTGGCTGCAGCCTTCATGTGGGGAGCTTTCCCCTCCCCGTGTGGTCCCGCCTGGCTGCAGCCGGGCACCTTTGGAGGAAGTGAAACATGGAAAAATCACTCAAAGACCTCTTGGGGGAGAACCGCGAGCTCTACGACAAGGCCCGGCGCGGTATCATCCGAGAACACAAAGTAAGGGGGGCCCTGGGCACCTTAATCAAGGGCTACGAGCCACCCTTAATCCACTCATCGAGGCTTTACGGCGCGGTGGGATCTATTGACTTCCGGGCCCCGTTTGCCGAATCGCTCCGCAAGGGAGCAAGCCCGGATAAGGTGCTTCTGGCCGGTCTGATCCTGGCCGTTCCCCCGGTCCCACGCATCGAAATACGGGACGGCTGCCTAAGCATGAGGCCGTGCGGTCCTGGCTACGATCCAAAGACAGATAAAAAGATAAGGGACTACGAGAAAACCTCGGACCTGTTCGGGGTGCTCATCGACATCGAGCCCACGGATCGGCGGGCTGCTTTCAAGTGGTACGGGGTCCTGGATGGTGACTTGTGGGGCCTGTCGGTTAAGTTCCCGCTCCATGAGCTCGATATAGGGGAGCTCAAGGCCGAGGCTAAACGGTGGGGGCAGCATGGCCCGCCGAGATCCTGGGACTGCTCATTTCATCCCGGCCCGGAGCTCCATAGCTGCCAAGTCACACGATGGGCCAGTGGTGCCCCGGAGTACCCCAACCGCTTTACTCTGCGATGGGATCCCGACAGCGGGGCCGATATGGACTTTCCCGCCCTGGTCCGAGAGAAGGAGGCCGCAGCTTGAACGACGACGAACGCAGGAATTGGGTTCTCAATGATGAGGGCCTTTACTCTTGGTGGAGATCCGAGCGGTTCCGCTTCACACTTCGCCAATTCATCCGACACAACCGGGCCGAGCTCACGAAGCTAATTCGAGCCGAGCGGGACCGGCCCCCGGAAGTCACAACATGGAGGGATAGAAAATGAATGAGATCAACGAGGTTTACCAAAACGCAGTCGACAGGCTGCGCGATGAGATCAGCGAGCGCACCGAGCTCCTGACGCAATTCGAGCGGGTTCTGTTTGCGGGGGCCTTCGGCTCCCACCTTTCACCCTTTGAGATCGTCACCCGGATCCACCGGCTGCTTGATGGGGAAGAATGGGACAGCTCCACAATGTCGGCGGTGGC
>SDBT01005826.1_pt1 | contig 20617 bp, 24 predicted proteins | sample 2277101 | NCBI WGS metagenome assembly SDBT01 (sample SAMN10404973, study PRJNA504765) | marine sediment metagenome | isolation source: marine sediment core GS10_PC15, 103 cmbsf | place: Arctic Ocean: Southern Knipovich Ridge | collected 2010 | reverse complement strand
TATGTCACTTAAGAAATTATCACTCAACAAGTTTCATGATAACTTAAACTAAATTTCGGCTACGCCTAAATTTATTATAAAATATTAAGATAATCATTTTCAACAATTATTTTCTAAAGTTCCATCTTCCTCAATATGGATACGTCAAAGTTAACGGAACAGATCACCCTTTGGAGTCAGAAGAACGATAGTACCTATCTAGGAGATTTCGTTATTCTTACCGGAATGGACCCCGACAACCTAGATGAATATGCTTCTCAAGATCCTGAGTTTTGTCTCGCCCTGAAACACGCAAAACTTCGTATTGCTAAGAGACTTCGTTCCATGCTTGGCAAGAAAGGTTATAGTGCCACTTTATTCGCCAGAGAGATTGGGATGTATGATCTCCTCCTTGCCAAGTATGAACTTATCCACTTAAGAGCAGAGCAGCAAATCAAAAAAGATATGGGTGAATCTACAAACTTCACTAGCCTTCTAGAGAAAATTTCAAAGATGGAAGACGAGGAGTCGAAGGAACCGCTAGAAGCAATGTGGGGTTCTGATGATGATATGATACAAAGATACCCCGATGGAAGACCAATCAGTCCTGACTCTGAAAAAGGAACTATAGATGAATCACAATAAGATCCTATCGAAAAGATGGAGACTTAATAACCTTTATCGCATCGTAGATAGAGACGGTAATAACATCCGTTTCAAGATGACTGATATTCAAAGTAGAACTCTTGATTCACTTCATAGTCGAACACTTATCTTAAAAGCTCGACAACTTGGAATGTCTACATTCTCTGTACTCTATATGTTAGATGATGCCTTGTTCAATAATAATTTGAATTGTGGTATCGTTTCTTATTCTATAGAACATGCTCAACATATCTTTAAGAAGATTATTGGTCATGCGTTAGACAATATGGACCCTGAGTTTCATTCTTGTGTTGGAATAATTCAGAGATCAACGAAAGAGATAACCTTCAATAATAAGTCTTCTCTGAGAGTAGATACGACTTTGAGAGGAGGAGCTTATCAGAGGATTCTTGTTTCTGAGTTTGGTAAGACTTGTGCTAGACATCCTCTTCATGCGGAAGAAGTTGTTACCGGAACCCTTCAGGCTGTAGGAAAGAAAGGTAAAGTCATTATTGAAAGTACAGCGGAAGGTAATGAAGGTTACTATGCTGATATGTGTATCAATGCCATCAATAGAGAAGGTGAAGAACTTAGCAGTCTAGATTATAAGTTAATCTTCTGGTCTTGGCATCATGAGGAAAGTTACCGACTCGATCAAGAGGTAAGATTAGATGTTGGTCTAACAGATTATTTTAAAGAATTACAAGATAAATTTGATATTTTCCTCGATAGAGAGCAGAAGAATTGGTATGCCAAACAGTACCAGCTTCTCGGGGAGAAAATGAAGCAGGAGTATCCATCAACAGTTCATGAATCCTTTCTTGTTTCTTCAGATGCTTATTTCTTTTCTGAGAATATATCTACCGCTGATAGTGACAAGCGTCTTGTATACAATAATATTCATGACCCTGTACTTCCTGTTTATGTATCTATGGATGTGGGCGTTAATCACGAAACTGTAATTATCTTCTTTCAACTGTGTCATGGAGAGATAAGAATTATAGATTATTACGCAGATAGAAACAAAGATGTTGGATTTTACGCAAATTTCCTACTTATGGAAAAGAGGTACAACTATTCTGTCATATATCTGCCACATGATGTCAGAAAAAGAAGTGAAATTGATGTGACTACATCTTATGAAAGAGAATTTCGGAAACTATTCGATCATACGGAAGTCAGGATTATTGTTTTACCTAGAATGGATAAACAAATCCAGATTGCTAATGCCAAGAATAAATTCTCTCGCTGTGTCTTTAATATGAAGAAGTGTAGTGGTCTTATCACTCATCTAATGAAATACCGTAAGGAATGGAGCGAGCATTTCAATAGATATGTAGAGAAACCTTTTGATGATGAACATGCCGATTATGCTGATGCTTTTTGTTATATGGCTCGTGGAGTGACAAATCTTGAAGCTGGAAATATTCAAAAAAAAGCCATGCAAGATCATAGAAAAGCAGTCAAGAATCTTTCTCGTATATTTTAATTACTAAATTTTTTAGTATCAGGGCAAATGCAAATTTTAATGTAGTATATGCCCAATTTATCAGATGTTACATCAGAATATGAAGAAAATCTTCTTTATGCTCAAAACTTTTGGGCACCATATGTTGAAACTTCTCGTATTTATACGAATGCCGCTGCCGGAAAAACTTGGTCAGAAGATGAAAGACGAGAATTAATAAAGGAAGGAAGGGAGCCTCTTGAATTAAACATCATGAGGAGACCTCTTCAATTCTATTCTGGTTATCTAAGGGATAATCTCAATAGTCCTATTGTTGTTGGAGTAGAACACTCTGATGATGAGACGGCAGATCAGTTATCAACAGTACAAATGGATATTTGGGATCGAGCGAAAGGATATACAACCTTCCTTGATTATTCTGATGAAGCTGCAAAATCCGGAATGTCACTTTGTGGCATTGAAATGGACTATTCTGATGACTTTGTTAGTGGTGATATATCCTTCTATGGAAGGACAAGCAACTCATTTTATTTAGATCCCGTCTTTGAGCGTTTAGATTTAAAAGACTGCGGTTTCGCGATTACTCGGGATCTAATTTCCAGAAATACTACTTCTAGATTGCTTCAGTATATTGGTGAAGACCTAAATCCTGAAATACCTATTGGTTTTAGAGATAATAAATTCATCAATTTCCATCCACAATTCTCTAATTTCTCGCAAAATAGAGATATTGTTGCTTATGACCAATATTATAAGAGAACAACACGAACTAGAAAGTATATTATAGATAAAGATTCAGGATATTCTAGAGATATAACAGATCTTTCCGAAGAAGAATTAACAGATCTGCATAAAGCTCTGAGAAGAATTGATTTTATGAGATCTGAACAGGAGTTCAATCCTGATAATGGTGAAGAATTACCTGAATTAGAGATTAAAGATATAGAAAGACCATATGTAGAGTTAAATGTCTTTTTGAATGGTCTACATTTCTATTCAGGAGATGATAAGACAGGAATAGTAGAAAGTTATCCATTTGTTCCTATTCTTTGCTATTTTGAACCTTCAATTTGGAATCCTGCTGAGAGAGTCCAAGGCTTTCCTGCTACAATGTACTCTATGCAGAGACAATTCAATAAACGACATATGAAAATTGTCGATATGATGGATTCTGAGATCTCTACTGGTTTCAAGTATATTATAGGTTCTGTACCAGATGTTAGTGATCTATTACAGTCTGGACAATCAAAACTTATTGGTATTGATCCAGATGCTCCTCTTGGTTTAGATTCTGTTCAGGAGTTGAAAGGTGGTGGAGCTAATCCTGTTCTTATTGAATACCAGAGAATACTCGATGAACTGTCGCTTACTCTATCTAATGTTAATGAGACAATACTTGGTATTGATCAAGATTCTAAGACGATTATTTCTGGCCGATTAGCACAGGTAAGAATAGCTCAAGGTCTTAGAACGAATCGTAAGTATTTTGATAATATAGAACAATCACAGATGTTGTTGTCTAGATTAGTGCTAATAGCTATTCAAAAGAATTATCCCGCTAGAAAGGTACAGAGAATCCTTGGAGAAGAGCCAACACAACAGTTCTTTGATGAAGAGTTTGAAAAGTATGATGTTGTATTGAAACAAGGACTCAGATCACAGACTCAAAGAGATTCATACTATAATGAAATTGTTGGACTTAAGAGAGAGCAGATTGTTGATGTTCCAGATAAAGAGATTGTACGGGCATTGGGAATCACTGGACTGTCTGATCTTGAGAAAGCTATGCAGGAACAGCAAGAAGCTCAACAAGAACAGCAGAAGAAAATTGATCTTCAAGAGTTGGTAGCTATAGAGCTAGAGAATAGTAAGAAGGAAGAGAACCTTGGGTTGGCACAAGAGAGAAGGTCAAGAGTTCGTTCTAACATTGCTCTTGAAGAAGAAAGAGTTTCTGAAGCTGAAGAGAATCGGGCACAAGCTGCATTGGCTAGAGCTAAGACCATTACTGAGATTGCTGGAATGCAAGAAGAGCGAATGCTTAAAGTTCTTAAATTTGTTGATGAGCTTAATAGGCAAGAGACTGAAGATCGAGAACTGGTTAGTGCAAAGGTCGAAAAGGAATCTAAAGATATTATATTAGATACTGAAGTTAGACAGGATGCTGTTATAGCCGAAGTTGTAAACGAACAAGAACCTGAGCAACCAGAAGGAGGTTGATATGCCAGTAGGGAAAGGTTATCCAAGTGGTAATGTAAAAGGAGTATTCTCATCTAAACCAAAAGAAGTTGCTGCTCGCAGAGTAGATTCTAATTTTGGACCGGGTAAGAATGCCGATCAGATCAAAGCCAATAAGCTTTTAAAAAGGACTCATATGAGAGAAGAAAGTCTAAGAGGCAAAGGCATTATGTAATGGGATATAAACGTCTTCAAAATGGATTGGTTGTCCCTAAAGAGTTTTTTGATGAGAAGGAATTTCTCAAGGAAAGCATCAATAAGATTGTCGAAGAGACAATTAGTGATAACCAGCGTATTAAAGGACGTTATTTTATAACATTTCATGGAAAATTTGATCAAATGTCAGGAGGTGCGTTGCGAATGAATACAAATGTAAGCAAACAGTTACCTATCTTCATGACAAATCAGATTGTCTTTTATGTAGACAATCGAAGAGGTTTAGCAGAGTGGCTCTGGACAGTAACGCCACAAAAGCAAGTCCAGTTTAACAAAGAAGGTGTCGCCTACCTACAAGCAAAAGGTGCAATGCCGTCGAGAGCGGAATCTCTCGTTTAACCCACAGGAGAATACTATGACAGCGGATACTGTGACCGCAGAAGAAGTGAGTGATCAAGAGCCAGTTCAAGAAGAACAGGCTCAGACGGAACATGTAGAAGTTGAGCAGAAAGTAGAGGAACAAGTCCCTTTGAAGGCTCTTAAGAAAGAGCGTAAAAAGAGACAAGAAGCCGAACTTAAAAATCAATGGAATGAGGAGAGAATTCAACAACTCCTAAGTAAAGAACCTCCTAAAGAGGATACGTCCAATTTTGAGGCTGTTACTAAGGGGGAGTTGAAAGACTATTCTCAGAATGAACGTCTAGAGATTATTCGCACTGTTAAAGAAGAGAATTGGATGGAAGAAAATCCAGACAAATCTGAAGTTATTGATGAGAAATTAGAAGATTTATTGAAAGAAAAACCTCATCTCTCTTACGCGATATTGCATTCTAAAAATAGATACAAAGAGGCATGGGATCAACTTATGGGACACGATAAAATTAATGCTCCGAGGGTAAAGCAGGAAAAGAGGGAAAATAAAGCACCCGGTTCTCCTGCAAATATGCCTAAGTCGGCAGGTGTTAATCAAGCCGTGGACATCATGAAGTTATCCGATTCCGAATTTAATGAATGGAGAAGTACTCAGCGTAAGAGAAGGTGATAAACATGGGAGAGTAAGATGACAGTAACATCTACCAGTGGTTATGGGACTATGACAGATAGTTGGGCACAACGTGCTTTACTAATTCGTTCAAAGCCACGTAATATTCACAACCTTTTCGGTAAAGAGTTTATGCTGCCACAGAAAGAAACGGATGTAATGACATTCCGTAGGCAGGAGAATTTAAACTCTGATCCGGTCGTTCTCGCTGAAGATTCTGATCCAGCACCAGAAGTTGTACAGAAGTTTGATATTCAGGTACAGGTTCAGGAGTTTGGTAAAGTTGTTCTTCTCACAAGAAAAGTTAAGCTTATTGTCGAAGATGATACAGCTAATGAAATCGCTGATAACCTCAATCAAGCCATGCATACTATGCTTGATAAAGTTACCAGAGATGTTCTCAATAGTGCTACAGCACAGCTTAATTGCGTTAACGGTGTTAATGGTGAAACCATTACCGAGCTGAATCAGATTGATGTTAACAGAGCGATTGAATATCTCGATGTTAATGATACTGAGAAAGTTACACCGATAATCGAGGGAGCAAATAAATTTGGAACTGGACCTGTAGAAGATGCTTTCTGGGTGATGGCTCACGTCGAACTCAAGAAAGACATCCGAGCATTGCCGTCATTTCTACCGACAGCAGCTTATGGTTCACAAGAAGCTGTTCTTCAAGCTGAATTTGGTGCTACTGATGAAGCCCGTTGGGTTACATCGTCATTGGTAACTAAAACTACCGACTCCCCACCAGAATTTGATAACACCTTCACGGGTGCTAATGCTTACGGATACGTCTCTATTGATGAAGTATCTGCTGAAATGATCTTGAAGCCACTTGGTTTCAATGATTACTTGAATCGTTTCCAGTCAATGGGCTTTACTGCATGGTTTAATGCTGCAATTTTGGATGATTCACATATTGTAAAACTTGTAGCTACAAAAAGCTCATAACTAGGAGGTAAATAATGGCTGACTTATTTCAAGGACAGACTATGACATACGGGGCAGAGTATGAGGCTGACGCTGGTGCGGAGACTTTTACAATCCCGTTTCAACCTGACAGGATCATGATTAACAACTATACCGCTCCTGTTACATGGATTTGGTATAGAGGTATGCCTGCCGGAGATGCTATTAGCGTGGATGGTGGTACTAAAATAACTGATGATGGATTTACGGTAGCTGATACTGCTGGTGGAGTAACGTCTTTTCAAGGAATCATTAGTGCTATTTCTAAAGGTGATCCTTGTGTAGTAACAACTTCTCCTGCACATGGATATGCTACTGGAGATCTAGTTAGACTTTCTGACTTAAGTGATCTTGGTGCTGTAGATCGTGGTATGGATCAACTCAATAACCTGAGATTTAGGATTACTGTTTTGACTTCTACAACTTTTAGTCTTCAAGATCCGATCACTGGTGATGATATTGATTCATTAGCCTTTGATACTTATGTATCTGGTGGTTTTTCAACATTAGAATCTAGAACTGGTGATGAAAAGTATAAATTTGATGGTATTGTTTACAAGGTAACTTTTGGTACTAGCGTTTCTGGTGCTGATGGTGATCAAGTTTTCTTTGAAGCTATCAAATTTGGGCAATATCCCAACCTCGGTGATATAGCTTAATCCATAATATGTGGGGAAGGACGCTTCCCCTTGTTATAAAGGAGTAGATAATGCCAAAACATATCAAGAAACCTGTGACCAAAAAATCAAGTGTAGCATTGCCGGCAAAGGCAACTAGACGTTTCCCTAAGCCTGTAAAGAGAAAGAAAAAGTGACGGTAGAGAACCTTACGAAGATTATTAGTACAATCTCTAAGACCAATCCTACTGTGGTTACAACTTCTGCGGTACATGGATATAGTAGTGGGGATTTTGTAAGAATAAGTAATATTGGCAATGCCGGGAATGTAGATTTCGGTATGGATCAATTGGCAGATAGGAAGTTCAAGATAACAGTGACTAGCACCACAGCATTTACACTAAGAGATCCGATAACGAATGCAAAAATAGATTCTACAGGCTTTCAGACATATACCTCTGGTGGCTTTGTGAATAAGATTAGAACCTCATATACATTTACATAAGGAGAAAACGATGCCTAGAGGAATACCGAATAAGAAGAAAGAGCAACTACCAGAATTGAAGAAAATGGTAGTAAGACAAGAAGAAGTAAAAGAGATTGCTATTGAGGATATGCCTCTAACGACTTACAAAGAATATAAGGCGTACAATAAGAAAGCCAAGTGGATGAATAAGACACTATCTATAAAGCATGGAGAGAAGAAAGTCTATTGTACTATTAAGCCATGTCCTATTGATCTACATCCTACGCAAAGGGTTATTTTCAATAGAAAAGATCAGCCAAGAAATCCTCTACCAGTATTCCTTTCTACAGAAATGATTGAGTTTAAACAGACACTTATTCCTGGCAAGACCTACGATTTACCATTAGCAGTGCTAGCGTTTCTATCCAATTGTTCTACTCCAATATGGGAGTGGCATGAGAATCCTGATGGTTCTAAAGAAACTAGAATAGCTTCTAGAGATCCTAGATTTGCTATTAGAACAATATACGAGGATGAAGATGCCTAGAAAGGTAAAAGATGTCATTGATATATTCCGAAGGATTACTTCTAAAAGGAATCCTAATGATCCGGATGCCAATTTTGATGTAATCATAAGATATATTAATGACTTCTATGCGTTACATATGAACCAAGATGTGCATCTCTTCAAGATAGAAGGAACATTAAAGTTTGTAATCGCGAATAAGACAGAAACGGTAAATGATGGTGTCATCACTTTTAATGAAATAGTCGGTCAAAGTAGTGCCTTTGAATATCTCACTGTATCAGGATATGTTGATAACAATGATCTAGTAATCTGGCATAATCCCAAGGAATTCTTTGATCGTTGGCAGGAGTTTGATACAACACTACTCACTGCTGGTATGCCTACAGATATGTTATTCTATGGTAATGAATTAATTTTCAGAACAGTTCCCGATAAGGCATATACCATAAGAATCTTTGGTTATAAGAGAAATACCATATTCGAAGAAACTGGTGATAATGTCTCTCAAGAGCTTCCTTTTGATGAGTGGGTGAGATATATCGCTTATGGTGCTGCCAGAAACTATGCTCAAGACTTTAATTTCGATGAAGAGAGGAAAGCGTCAATAAAGGCGGGTTTCATGCGAGAGAAGGGTATCTTACAGGCTAGAGAGCATAATGTAAGAAAATATGAACGCTCAATCCCGAGGTTTTAGATGGTAGGATCGTGGAATGTCATAAGTCCTGACGGCACAAAGTCAGTGAAGAAGAATGAAGATGTCATTCAGAATAACACCACATATTTAAAGGCAAATCTCAATTTAGATCACCATTGGGATACTGGTTCTACTACTGATGGTTTTCATAGACAGATTTCAACGGTAGACCGTGCAGATCCAACTGCCCTTTTGGGTGCAACAGATGGGATGTATTATTCCAGGGAGAAGACGACAACGGAAGCTCCTGAAACTGACAGTCAGTTTTCTGAACCATTCTTTTACCATACGCCAGATGCGGGAGTAACGAATTATTACTCTCAGATGGGTATTAGGGCAATGATTAATGTGACAATTCTGAAAACAAATGGATCAATAGTTCAGAATGATAGCAATGATTGGAACTACATGCATAATATTGATACAATAACAAAAGTGGCTTCACATTCTGGTACATATTCAATTGTATTTATAGATCCGTTGCCATCAAATAAATACATAGTTGTTGGGTCGGCAAGAGAAGAGAGTAATGACCCAAGAACTGTTCAAATATCAAGAAGAGATTCCGCAGGAGAGGTCAAACCATATAACGATGTTGTTCTCAAAACAGGAGTTGTTATTACTGTATTTGGTGCATCATCTGCAACAAATTCTTTTGATAATCTAATGTTAATGATTGTAGGTGGATAGTTGCCAATATTTGAAATCACAGGATTTAGTGAAGGTATCTCTCGTGAGGGTGTCACATTCCTTCAGCCTTCAGAGTCTTTCTCAGAATTAGAAGATGGTTTCGTCTATAGGCAAGTTCTTCAGTCTAGAAAGGGTGTCAAACAGTTCGCTACTGGTGGTACAGGAGATTACAATCTTTTAGTTTCTAAAGGTTTCAAGCCAGCAGAAACGGTCATTACTGCCGGTACAGTTACTCCGGCTGATAGTGTAAACAGTGCGACACAGGTTTTTGTTTTAGATCTACTTCCTGCCAGACAGTCATATATTCATATAAGTGTAACAGATTCAGGTGTAGGTGCTTTAAGAGAAATCTTTGCTAGATATACCGGAGCTGCATGGGAATTTGCTGGATTTGTTAAAACGGACGGTGCTAATTCTATTAATGAAGTTACCGGAGAAATAACAGTTGTTTTTGGTGACACAAGTGTTAATTTTGGTGAACCTGGAACTAATGAACTCGTACTTGCCGGAAGCGATGCTATCACTGTTGATTACCAACAACTAGTAGATACCTCAATAACAACAGATGCAGATACAACACAATCCTTCACTATACCAAATGCTCCTTTAGTCAGAGATGACATTCTTATACAGGCTACAGATGGTGGTGGAGCCGTAGAGATGACAATATCGGCAGCTCCACAGGAGCTTATTGAACAGGAGTCTCCCGGTGATTCAACTGGAGATCCTACAGAGACAACAAATCTGAAGTACACTCCAATAGCCAAGTCTACCATAACGATGAACATCAATGATGGTACAGTAAAACAGGCAGTAGCAACGTATACTGATGATATCTGGGTGGCTTCTGGTGATGCTACAGCAGTCACGGTAAATGAGAATACGGGAGCTGTTGTCTTTACATGGAGTCCAGTACTCAATGCAAACTTTCCTTTTTCTGTAGATTACTTTGTTAATGACGGAGCTTGTTTCACTACATTTATTATAGATGAGAATAAAGGTAATAGTGATGCTGGTTCAGAACAGAATAAAACGGCTACAAATAAAGATATTCTCAGATCTGTAGTTACTATAGATAATGTAGATGGAACTTTAGGAGTATTGCAGATTGTTGCTACATGGAATGGTACAACAAGAGTCTGGGATTTTACAGGAGATATAGATACTAATGAAGCAAATGCTATAAACGAAACATCGGGTCTTATAACTGTTTTCTTTGGTGATGGAGGTACAACACCCATATCATTAGATGGTGTGAATCCTATCCTTATAAGCTATGAGACAGATGCCTTCATAGACCGATCAATGGTAAACAATATCAATTGGGCGACAGGAGCAACGAATTTAGAGTTCACTACAGCACTTTCGAATGTGACTATTGATCTTACTTATGAATTCTATCCCGGCACTAGAATGATGGGGATCTTCGAACATATCAAACCTAATGATGATCGTGTTCTACTAGTGACCGATAAAGACTTTATGTACTTTTATAATGAGACTAATAATGCTTTAGAGCAGGTTCCTTTCACTAGCAGCGATATCATTACAGATTTTGGGATTACTTCTAACCAGAATTATATATCCGGAACAACATATCCAAAGAAAGACTTTTCAGAGAGGTTTGTATTCACTGGGAAAGAGATGATTGACATTTTTTACTATGATGGTTTTGGGATAAGCAGATTCACTAATGCTATTGATAATAACGAATTTGAGGCATTTGGCAGTCCATCACAGACATTGACAAGAGCGAAGCATGTATTCTTCTATGGTGAGAGACTAAACTTCCTTGTACCTACTCTTGATGGAACAACATTTCGTCAAGGACTGCTATTTTCTGCAATAAGAACATCAGGGGGTAGTGGAGACAAATTCAATACTTCCGGAGCGGGGTTAGTCAATTTCGATACTTCAGACTTTATTACAGGATGGAAGAAGGTATCAGATAGCATCTTCCTTACACTATACAACTCAGCGTGGGTAGTTGATAAATCTAGAGATAATTTCAATCCCTATATTGTGAGAGAGGTTTCTACAGAGTTAGGATCAACAGCAGACTTTGGTACTACTGGTTATGAAAACTTTGGAGAAGCTATTGGTAAAGAGGGAATTATAAAATGTGACTTAAGAGAGGTATTGCGTACAGACAGTAAGATACCACGATTTGCTAGGGATGAGGTAGATCCTGATAATATGGATTTGACCTATGCTGGCTTTGACCATGAGAATTTTTCTTTCTTATACTCCTATCTAGGTACTGAAACGAATGAGAATATTGTCAATTCTCAGAATAGGATTTTGTTTCACAACCACGAGGAAAATACGTGGTCAGTCTTTAAACAGAGGTTTTCATGTTTAGGGAATTCAGAAGTTGGCAAAGAGTTCGCTTGGAATAGGATTGATGGAACAGTAAAAATAGAATGGTCTAGATGGGATACTACTGAGGAAACCTGGAATACCATTGGTGTAGACCCTCTCAGGAAGAAAGACCTTGCTGGTGATGACAATGGTTTCCTTTTTCAGATTAACCAAGATTTTGATGATTACACAGTAGGGATCTTTGGGATCTCCAAAGCAGGTTCAGCAGTGATAACTGTACCGGAACACTCCTTTATCAAAGGCGATAGAGTCAGGATAGAGAATGTTGAAGGAATGATAGAGATTAACACCTCCTTTAAGACCACAGAGGATAATACTACAGATACTTTCTTTGTGGTTGAGTCAGTAACAGTGAATACTATCGTTATCAATGAGGTAACTACAGGCTATACCACTTATGCTCGAAGTGGAACTATTTCCAAGGTCATAGATTTCAGTGCTACACTTAATGAATTCAACCCTTGGCGAGAGAAAGGCATAGGTTGTTATCTCAAAGAGATTGAATTTCAGATAGATACTGGAGGTGGATCTTTAAGGATAGACATCTCTGATAATAGTTCAAAGAATCCTTGGCGAGAGGATATTTTAGTTCTACCAACTTCAACAATAAAAGAAAGACAATATGTCAAACTTTCTGTTGAAAATGTAGCGGATTTCCATACAATAAGAATGAGACAAACATCTGCCGTTAATCAAGTGAAGATAACATCAATAAGGATACTAGCAGAACCAGCAGGACCAACTAATGACTAAGATTAAAGAAGAGTTTCCAATAGGAAATGTAGATGAAATGGATGTTAAGGAATTGGCACGAGTGCTTCAGGAGATGTATCGAGATCTTGCTGTAGAGGTCAATAAGAAGCCGTCTATAATTACTCGTTTTGATAGTGCGGGAACAGGAATAGATGGACAAACAACTGACAACTTTCCATCTATCGGTGATATTAATGTGAATCAGACAACAGATACAGTTGAAGTATTAACAAGATTAACTAACCCACAAACTGTTGTTTGGACAGGGATATAAGAGGACATTATGGCAGCATTTTTACCTTTATTGATTCAGGCTGGAATATCTGGTGTAGGAGGAATCCTTGGAAGAGACAAAGGAACTTCACTTACAAGCGGACAAAAGAGTCAGAATGAGTTTTTAGACCTCATTATGCAAGCCATAAGGGGTGAAGGACCATTAGCGGGACTAGTCCAAGGGGATGAGGATGCTTTTCAGAAGTCTGTTGTAGATCCATCCTTACAGCGATTTAATCAACAGATAGCTCCCGGAATACAGCAGAACTTTATCCAAGACCGCCTTCAAAGGGGTACTGGATTAGATGATTCATTATCGAGAGCGGGAGTAGACTTGCAGAGTAACATTGATGAGAAGTTCTTAGACTTCCAACAAGGGGGTCAAGATAGGATGTTGCAGTTAATTCAAGCTGCATTAGGATTCACTCCAAATGTCGCTGAAAAGGGACAAACTGCCTTACAAGGTTTTGGTCAAGGTATAACTGATTTTTCAAGTGGTATAGATGTTTCGGGGCTTTTAGATCGTAAGAAGAAAAGAGAAGGATTTACAGAATAATGACAACACCATTAGCGAGAGCAAGGTCAGCCGAAATCTTTAATAAGGGACAGGCGAAGATCCGAGAACGAAGAAATATAGAAGACATTATCAGGAGATCTGAAAGTGTTGGATCAAATATTGACAATCTTCTTCTTGATGCTTCTAATATTGCAAGTCCTACACTAAGACAAGGTGTACAAGCTAAAGTTAAGGCTGATGAAGCTAAGAGAATAAAAGATGCCAAACAAAAAGAATTAGAGCGGATTGAAAAGCATCCAGATCCGTTAGGTGAAACAATAAGATCTCCCTTCTTTGATATTCAAGAGAAGAAAAATATGGTCACTTTCTTTAAGGACAGACCTATTCCGGAATTAACCAAACAATTCGAAGAAGACTTAGCAGCAGGTGGTGTTCCGGCAGAAGAGCCAGTTTCCGGGGAAGTGCCAGTTCCAGCAGGAATTCCAGGAGTTCAAGCGGGAGTTCCAGGAATTGAAGGAGAAGTTCCAGTAGTTGAAGGAGAGCAACAAATCCCTGCAATACCGGGACTTGTACAGGAACCGACAGCACAAGTACCGACAGGAGAATTACCGACAGGACAAGCACCAGTAGCACAAGCACCGACAGCACAAGCACCAGTAGACCAATCTCTAGCAGCCGAATTAGACGTACCCGAGTTAGATGATACAGGAGGGTTTAATTATATTCCTCCAGATGGATTCACTCCAAAGCCAGATACAGGTTTGGCAAGTACTCCTGATTTAACAGCATCAAGACTATTGCAAAGTCCTGATCAGGGGCAAAGGAATCTTGGATCAAGGATATTTGACCAGAAAGCAAAAAAGCAAGAGATTATAGATAAAAATTTATTAGCAGAAGATGAAATTGTAAGGAAACACTACGAAGAAATTGATAAATTAAGGGATACGGCAACTGTTATTGAGGATGCTGCTTTGCAATCAATGCAAGCTATTAGGGAAGGAAATACTACATTTTGGTCTAAGCCAAGCTTAAAAAGATTTGTTCCAGAATCAGTTAAGGATGCATTTCAGAACGCCTCTGGACAGCAATTGCATTCCATTATGAAGCAGGTATGGTTAAATACAATCAAACAAATATCTGCCAAGGGTTTGAATCAATATTTAGAACAGCAGGTTCAGCAGGTATACCCAAGGATAGGAACAGCTAAAAATGCACAGATGTCAGCAGCAAAGATTATGATTGCTGAATCTAGGGCAAAGAAAGCAAAGATTAGAGTCTCTGATGGAATAAGGCGGTATTATAGAGAACGAGGAGAGAGAGTACCTAATAATGTTCAAGAAAGAGAAGACAAAGCATTGGAACCGTTTGGAGAAGAGATTCAACTGGGTCTTAGTTATGACTTAGAACTTTTAAGATTATCAGATGTATTTCTAGCAAAAGGAAAGAATGGTTTAAGGGATAGGATTAATAGAAAAGTTAGTCCGGGATTACCATTGACACAACTTATGATGAGAGTGATGTTTGAGAAGTTAAGAGATATAAATAAAGTACAAAGTCACGCTGAGTCTTTAGGGTATTATTTTCCAACGCCAGAAGAATCTGCAAGGTGGCAAGATGGTGTGGAGGCGGGTTTATAATGGCTGGAAAACTTTCTCAAGAAGAAGTAGATGCCTATCTTAATTTAATTGGTGATCCTGAAGCTGATGACTTTATCACTAGGGATTTTCCAGAGAATTTAGATGAAGCAGCAAAAGAAGAGGCATTAATATCTAGATCGGAAGAGCCATCTCAATTTCAACAGTTAGGTGGTCCATTCTTGGGTGTCTTAGGTGATTTGTTTGTCAATCCTGACAAGGGAAAGTTTATTGCTAAGAAGGGTTTACAGGGTACTGCTCTATTTGGAAGGACATTAGGACCATTACAGACTGGACAGGCTGAAGAGGACATTCAGCAGGATTTTGCTCGAGATCTGGATGCGAAATTGCCCACAGGAGATCAAGATTTTATTACAAATTTGATAGGAAGAGGAGTTAAGGCAACGCCACAGATTAGCACCTTCCCCGGAGGGGCAGGACCGGCAGAACAGTTTACTAAGACGGCAATAGGATCTATGTTGGGACAGGCAGCAGAAGAAGCAGGTTTTGGTGAGACGACACAAACTATTCTTGAGACAATTCCTCATTTATCACCGAGACTTTCCAAACTCATACAGGCTAGACCACAAGATGCTGAATTCGTGAGATATGCTACATCAATAGGGTTGAATGAAAATCAAATAGCACCACTATTACAGGAAGGAACAAGGGGAGTTGATTTTTGGGGTAGACTTGCTAAGAAAGGTGGTAAGACGGCAAGGGTTATTGCCAATCTTAATAGGATAAAGAACAATGCTTTTGTTGTTTTAAAAAGGACACCTGAAGGCTCTATGAGGATGTCAGGGGATGCCGTTAACAAACTTAGACGTGGATTAAGTAGAGTAAGAAATGAGGTTCCAGACTCTCAATGGCAGGAGATTTCTAAAGATGTAGATAATTTCATGTTAGGAAAGAAGACGCTCAATGATGCTACTAATCTATGGAAGAAGATAAACGATAAATTTTCAGGTCAGAGGGATTTCTTACAGTTATTCAAAGGACCATTGAGTGAGGCGATAGCAGAGACATCTCCTAAGTTTAGTACGCTATTCCGACAGACTAATGATTTGGCAGAGAGATACCATTTCATTCAAGGGAGATTGGCACAGACAAATAGTAATTGGAATAAAATACATACAATTAGGAAAGCGGGAACTGCAATATACGGAGTAACAACTGGACAACCTGGGTATGTAGGAGCAGTAATTGGAGAACTGGGAGCTGGTCAATTAGCAAGAGAGATGCTTATAAATCCGAGGTTATTGAATCTAGGCGACAAAGTAGCAACAGCAATCATACAAGGTGGACCATCAGCAGCATATCGTAACTTTCAAGTATTAAGAAATGAAATACGAAGAACCAATATCTTAGATGATGACGCACTTGATAAGTTATTTGAAATAGGTCCAGATGATATGGAAGAATTAATGAAACAATTAAATCCAAGTAAAGGGAAGGAGTAAGATAATGGCTAAATATGAAAGTCCCGGTGCCTATACAGGGCAGAAGGCAACAGCAGATCATTGGGGGTCTGTTCGACTAGCAACACAGGCTGAGGCTAATGCAGGTACGGAAGCTGATGCCGTGATCACAGCATTGACACTAGATCTTGCAGCAGATGCTCTTATAGAACCTGCAAGTGAAACAGTAGCGGGTAAGATTGAGATAGCTGATGATACCGAAGCATTAGCGTTTGTTGAGACTGACAAAGCGTTAGTACCTTCAAATCTTGCAGCAATGGGAGCAACAGAAACCCAACAAGGTATTCTTGAGACAGCAGATGATACTGAAGCATTAGCGTTTGTTGAAAATGATAAGGCATTAGTGCCTTCTAACCTTGCAGCAATGGGAGCAACAACATCACAGGCAGGTATTCAAGAGACAGCTTTGGATGCAGAGGCAGATACAGCCACAGCAATAGATAAGTTTCTTGTACCAGCGAATTTGGCGGCATTGACAGCTGATAACTTAACAGTATTGACAGCTAGTGATGCTCTAGTAAGAGCTGAAAGTTCTTCTAGTGTATATATAACACCAGCGAATCTTAAGGCACTTAGAGTATTTGATCGTGTTACATTTGCTAGTCAGCCCATAGCGACACAAGAGGATGGTACTATAGCTAGTGTTGTGGATACAGAAATCAATGTGATGACTTGCGATGGTGGAGTCATTTTTGAGTATTACAATATTGGCACACAGACAGCAGAACTTGTACCTAGGATTGGTGCTACAGGACTGAAGATCTCTAGAGTCGAGACGGACGATATCGGTACTGAGTTTGGTCAAGGGATCACAGCAGCATCAAGAAATGCTTTTACAGCACAGACAGATGGTCCTTTTTACATAAGAGCGACAATTAATGCTGTTGATGTATCAGGAGTAAATCCTTTAGTTGTAGGTTTCAGAAAAGCTGAAGCATATAATTCCACTTACACAGGATATAGTGACTTTTGTTCTATTGGTATTGTTGGTGAGAATGATCCTGCATTACTACAAATTGTTACTAACATAGGTGGAGCTGGAGCAGTGACTACAGATACTACAGATACAGTAGCAAACGGAGTAAATGTAACCTTAGAAGTCATTGTCGGTGCTGATGGAGTTGTTACTTATCAGATTAATGATGGAGTACCTTCAACGGTGGCTGCTTACACTTTAGCTGTTGGAGTTGTAGTACCATTCATTTCATTTCTCCATGCAGCTACTTCACCAGACGAAGTATTTTGGATTGACTACGAGTGTGGTTTAGTCTGAGAAGCAGTTTAATTAACATATGTATTAAGAGGTTTTGATGAAAATTGAAGAACTACAAGAGGAGTTTAAGGGGTTGGAAAAGCTCATTAAGCTTTTGATGAAGAATATTAATTCTTATGCAGTAAAGAATGAAAAGTTTTCTAAAGATTTGAGTAAGATGAAGTCTGATATGGTAGGCAATCTTAGTAAGAATGAAAACGAATGTATGCTTCACTGCAAACAGATGGATGATCGGCTTAAAAGTGCTGTCAAGGTATTTCAGGATTTAGAGAATAAACTTCTAGATATGATCCATCGTGACAAAGTCGATAGTGATCTTAAATTTTCTTATTTTGGGACACCACTGCTAAGAATTGCCAAAGTCTTAAGTAAAATGAATTCGCAAAAAAGTCTTGAGAAAGAACTTAAAGAGATCAGTTTACAGATTGAAAACCTAGGAATGTAATGTCAAAAATAAAAGAGATAGAGCTTAAAGAATTCACTGCTAGCAGTCTGACTGGTGCATATCAAAACTTTGGCTCTACTCTTTCCAATCCCGGAATTGAGATTACTGTCAGCAATGATTCGGCAGTGGATGCTTATATCACTAAAGATGGTTCGACGAATTGGATGCGTGTTAGGGCTGGTTCTGCAATAACCCTTGCGGACACTACTGATACCAGAAATGTTTCTGATGAATACGTATTGGAGAAAGGGGCACAGCTACAGATCAAACAAGTGACTGGTGCGGGAGCTGCTGACAAAGCAATAGTGGCTCATGTGATTACTAGGAGAATATGACAAATCAGTACCTATCAGGAACAGGTAATTCTAGCGGTGGATTCCTCAATTGGCAGACTATTACAGCTACTAGTCAGGGGCTATTAGCTGGTAATGGGTATGTTGCTAATGCTGGAACATTATTGACGTTTACTCTACCCTTAACTTGTGATGTTGGTGATACCATTCAGATCTTAGGCAAGGGTGTAGGTAAATTTAAGATAGCACAGAATGCTGGACAAGCCATCGTTTACGGTAAACTGACAACAACGATAGGTGTTATGGGATCTTTAGATGCCGAGCATGATAAGGATAGTATTGAATTGATATGTACTGAAACGAATGTTGAATTCCAAGTAGTGGACTCAGTAGGAAACCTGACAGTTGTATGACGGAAATAACAGAAATCGAGAGATGGCTCAAAGAGATACAACGAGAGCGTCGAGTTATTGAGAATGTCATCAAAGAGAAGCACGAGATGTTAAAAGAACTCGATAAGAGAGTTAAAATTTTAAAGAAGACAGCAAGGAGTAATCATGGCAACAAATAACGCAATTAATCTGACAGCTTCGGGGATGGTTTCCTACGATGGGTCAGGAGTATTTGCTGGAAGGACACTGACAGCAGGGACTACTAAGATCAGCATCTCTGATGGTGATGGTATAAGCGGAAATCCAACGATTGACGCAACAGAGGCGAACTTCACTTTAGATAATATCGGTGGAACTTTAGGCGTACCCAAGGGGGGCACAGGGGTCACTTCGTTAACCGATGGTGGAATTATTCTCGGATCTGGGGCTGGTAATGTCACTGTCCTTGGACAAGCTACCAATGGACAGCTTCCAATTGGTTCTACAGGAGCAGATCCCATATTAGCAGTAATAGTAGCAGGAGCAGGAATTGGAGTTGTTAATGGTGCAGGTTCAATAACACTCTCTAGTACTATCGCTGGACTTACATGGGTAGAAGAGACTACGACATCTCGTTCAGCAGCAGTTGGTGAAGGTGTAGTTTGCAATAATGGTAGTTTGGTAACTGTAACACTACCAACCACGGCTGCTTTTGGTGATGTATTGGCTCTCGTTGGGAAAGGTGCTGGGGGTTGGCTTTTAGCACAAAATGCTTCAGAGATCGTCCATTTTCTTGGTACAGATACAACTACAGGCGTAGGTGGATCATTGGCGTCTACAGGGGTATTTGATGCTGTTGAGTTGGTTTGCACAGTGGCAGATACAGAATGGACTGTACGTAGTTCAATGGGCAATATTACTACTGTTTAAAAGGGGATTAAATGGTAACTCAAAATTCAGTAGATAACGCTGGTATAGCTTCATCATCGGAAACGACAACGGGAACAGATGCAAAACTTGTTGTATCTCCTGACGGTTTCGCTGGCTCAGATTATGGAATCCGTGTAGTTGAGATTACTATTGTTGAGGGGGCCACCGATGTAGGCACTGGTAACAAGCAAGGCAACTATTCCTTCAGGGTTCCTATTGAAATGAATGGATGGAATCTGGTATTAGTAGCAGCCCATTGTGAGACAGCAGGTATCACTGGTAACTTCGACATACAGATTCGGAATGCCACTGATACTGCCGATATGCTCTCAACTGTGATGCGTATAGAGACAACGGAGACTGATACAAGCACCTCTGCACAGCCGGGAACTATTGACGGTACTAATGACGATGTTGTCACAGCAGACAAGATAGAGATCGATGTGGATGCGGTGCAATCAGGTACAGCACCGAAGGGACTAACTGTCACAATGGGATTCCAAAACCCATAGGATAATATGTATAATGGAGAACTTGTAGGCTGGAAGGCTTGGTATAAAGACGGAAAGACTTATAACTCTAGCAAACACAAATTCAAGAACCTCCCCAAAAGAGGGATGATAGCTCTCAAGAAGTTCTTTCATATTGTCAATGACAAAGGCGAGTTAGTAAAGGACGAAGAGTCTGGTAAAGAAGTCTATTATGAGATCATCTCAGGACATAAGATAATAACACTATCGTTAGAGAATCTTCTTTCCAATAAGAGATTAAC
>SDBT01005825.1_pt1 | contig 20618 bp, 17 predicted proteins | sample 2277101 | NCBI WGS metagenome assembly SDBT01 (sample SAMN10404973, study PRJNA504765) | marine sediment metagenome | isolation source: marine sediment core GS10_PC15, 103 cmbsf | place: Arctic Ocean: Southern Knipovich Ridge | collected 2010 | reverse complement strand
TGGAGCCTCTGGCTCGTCTATCACACCACCCTTAGCAACTACTCTTTTTCTGGGTGGCGGCTTCGGCTTCGGTGTTGGATTCAAATACTCAGCTAAAAGCTTAGCCTGCTCGACCAGCGGTGAGCTTTGATTCTTACCGCGCCTGCGTTTACCATGACTTTGCTTAAATTCGTCCAAAACAGTCCCAGAACGAAGAAATGCCTCGATCTGATCGTCAGAACGCAACCCAAAAAATACCGAAAACACAAAAAGTCCTATCGCTGCAATCGCAGCCAGAATACCCGTTATTCGCAATGTCTTTATCATTTCAGACTCCTTATCTACTTATTTGACATTGCTGGAAGGCTTTGGTTCCCTCCAATGTACGATTTTTTTCATATATTCATCCCTTTTGCTACCAAACTCCGCACTATGTTCAGGAGTATGACAATCCTCACACGCAGATTTCGGATCACCGGGTTTAACTTCGAGAGGATTTTCGATGTGTTTTGAGCCAGGACCATGACAGTTTTCACAACCAACGTCCTTCATCTTAGGCGTCTGCTCCTCCGTCAAAAAACCGCTCTCATACTCCATACCAACAACATGGCACACAACACACTCAGGATCGAAATGAGAATTCACATCAACAAGAGTAGCATAAGCATCCGCATGTGCCTTAGTGCTCCATTTTTCATATTCGTAATCATGAATATGACAATCCCCTTTACAAGAACCAGAACCAACATAAGAAAGACCATCATCCAATGGATATTTAGGATAGTTTGCAAGAAGCTCGGCACCTTTGACCCAATCCTGGTAAGACTTATAAAGTTCTACAAGATTAGGGTCATCTGCAAGAGACTCATCAACATCGACCTGGCCGAATTCAAGACTAAATCCACGATCATTATCAGCCCGCTTGATCACGACCTTACCGACATGACGGCCATACCGCCCCGTTGTAACCACAAGAGGAATTTGACCACGCTCAGAAAGCAACACTGCTTCATCAGACTCAGAAGGACAAATCACACAATCCGCATAATCCTTCTCACGTATCTGGCCAATCAACTCCTCCTCACAACTGTTAACAATTAAAATCCTCACAATCGGATGCTCAGATGCCCAAAAGTCACCAATATCACTAACTGACCCCGACTCAACATCGAAAGAAACAACCTTGACAACAATTGTCTTGCCACCGAGAGAATATTCCTTTGTGACATTAGCAGATATCCGCTCACCCGCTCCAATCGAGCTTATAAAGCCAATCCTCGGACTCTCCAAGGCTCCGACAAGTTCGGCAATCTCAATATCACCCGAATTCAGATTAACCGCATCGTAACCCAAAAGACTAAAAGCCTCGATAAATATATCGAACTTGATCTGGCTCTGCTCTCCGGGCTCCTGCACAAGATTGCCCGTACCAACTACCATACGCCTAACAGAAGAAACACTATCGAATATCGCCGTCCGCCGCTCAAGTCCACCCAATTGACCACCAGAACATCCGCAAGGTTTAAGAGCACCAAGTTCGTTACCTGTAAGAAATATCGTTACTACTTCTTCAATATCCGAATCCACACCGTCAACCGATGGACCCCCGCCACCTTCAGGTACACAGGAAACAACCGACATCAAAAGCAAAATACTGATTAATAATCGCATTGAAAGTCGTAATCTAAAACAAACAAACCCCGTACTATTTCCTACTCGTATAATAGAGACGACAGCTTACGCTAAGACGCTCATCATCCGTCATATTAATATAAAGCTTATCGATCAATATACTCTTACCCTTGTTATAAGGTGGTGTCACCTTAATTGTCAATTTATAACGGTTGTCCACTTTCTCCTTCTTCTCAAGACTTACGCAATCAAGTTTCGACGAAATTGACGAAATCTCGAAATCCTCGTCATAAGTACTAAGGATCCAAAGCACACGAGTTACAGGCTCATTAGGGTCGCAACCGCGAAGTATCAGAGAGCCAGGCTGGACCTTAAAACGAGGTGTCGCTGTATAACGAACCTGAATAGATTTACATTGAGGGTGACTCGTAGAAATACGGATAAATCCGCTCATACGGCTCTTGAGTTTCTCAATATTAACTTTCGGCTCAAGAACTACCTCAGTCGATCGGGCATTACGATCGAATACCGCTTTGATAGCGTTACCAGCGGTACTAAAACCGGTTACCGCAAATGCCTTACCGTCAACACTCGTTACCTTGATGTTAGGACAACCGGCATTCTCCTTATTAAACACAAGTTTAAGATTCTCCGGCTCGACCTTAATCTTCTTAACAATACGACCGACCACTTTGAGACTAACTTTCTTATCACGCTCGAGCTTGCTGTTGCAGGTCGCCACAAGCCCCTTAGATACCTTACCAACCACCTTACTCGCTGTGTAAGTAACTTTAATAACACCGCTTTGACCAGGTGCATATGCACGCCTCTCCCAACTGGGCTGAGTACATCCGCATACCTTACTGACATTGAGAATCTTAAGTGGCTCATCACCAACATTCTTAAACTTAAACTTAAAAGGATTCTTACTTTTAGGACTAATCTCACCAAGATCCACAACTACACTCTCGAACTCAATCTTAGGACCGATCTTCTTAGTCGAAACTACTTCTACCTTAACATCCTCCGGCTCAGGAACAGGAACAGGTACAGGTACAGGTACGACAACAGGATCAGGCTCTGGAACGGCAACAGGATCAGTATCTGGATCTGGATCTGCAACATTCACAACTTCCTTACCGTTAGCCTCAGATCCAGGCTCGCTTAACACCGACTCCTGACAACCAGCACAAACCAGCAGGATAAATACAAAAATCAGCAAACTCGAAACAAGAAAACGCGTCTTCATGTCTTCTCTCCAATCAAATTTCATCTTGTTATTAATAAAAAACAACCACTAACGCAGTCCAAAATCGTCTTTATTCTCTTAAAAATGCATATTAGCGAAAAATATATTGTACCCAAATCTCCCGCATTCTGCAAGGATTTAATTAACACGCTATTTACGCACAAATCCATCCAACTGTTCGAATTTCTCACAAACAGTCCCCGCTATAGATAAACAACCGCAATCCTAACGATGCCGACCTTAGAATTAATCAGAACTCAATAAATCAGCATTCGCACCGTCACCCCCTTCTTTACCGTCCGCTCCGTAACTTATAACCACGAAGGGCACGCCCCCGCCTGGATCAACTTCATAAATAAAATCCCTGCCCCAGTTATCCTTCGGAACATAGGCACCGCTCAGATATCCACCATCCGCCCAGTTACTAACATCCGAAGGATTTTCAACCATCGCAATCAGACCTTCTTCTTCGCTTGGCAAACGCCCAGTATCTAATTGGAACGCCAATACCGCGGAATGAAGAATCTTAAGTTTTTCCTTGGTCTGGAAGACGCTATTTTGCACCTGCATTTGTTGTCGAAACAGCATAATCGCAGAAACAAGCTCACCCATATGCTCTTTAGGAAGCGCGGCTTCAACAACCATTTTACCCCCGCCACTGGTACCGGAGAGGCATAGATTACTTGTACTTGGAATATCAATCGCCGACATCCCGGATTCTGCACCTGGAATACCTGACATAAGTGCACCCATCATCTTGAAAAGCCGGATATAGTTATAAGTTACGAAAAAATCCGCTTTCGCACTGCCCGGAAGATACGACATAGCCTCTTTGACCTCAGACGGAATTTCTTGTTCCTCACCGCTTTTTACACGATCGATCAACTCACGAATAACCGAATCAACATCACCGCTAACCGCAACAACACACAATCCGTCAACTATACCCCATCGATAATCAAATCCTTCACCGTACATTTTCTCTATCATCTCAGACATGGCATGATTAGGGTCGATTGCCTTGATTAGAAACTTCGCTGAGTCTATTGAAACGCCTTTGTAGCTATCGGAATTACGTTTCAAATCCCACTCTATTTCAATACCAAGACCTTTATAGAAATCTAAAATACCCGAATCTCTAAAAAACACATCAGATTCTTCGATTACATGGTTGAATTTATCAACATCATCAACCGAGGCAATGTACTTTGCGACAAAAGGAGGCTTTCTTGTCATATCGACAGAGAACGTACCTGCCACAGGACCTCCAAGCGAATCAATTGAATCGATCGTCAGCTTTGTTAACTTGGCCTTACTCTCCGACGCCATGCTCTCACCCGAAAAAACATAAAACAAATCTACACCTTTGACCATCAATTTCTTCCAGAAAGGCCTGTCCATCTTGAATGCGAAATTCGCCACCGCACCGTCTTCGAGATATCCCAGAAGATCGTTTCCTTCCTCACCAGACTCATCCCTTGTAAATAGCTCTGCCATATTACTATCCGCAACAGCCGATAGCGTTGTCGCAAAGTGCAAAACTTCGCTACTCGGCTTGATCGAAACACTAAGAGACTGCCCCTCATTCAACAGCTTCTTAATAACAACAACATACATATTTACAATATTTCCCAATGTTTCCTGCGATCCAAAAACACTGACTTTTTTCTGCTGCTCTTTAAGTTCCTGAATTTGCCTCTCAAACTCGGCAATCTTTGCTTTATCTGATCCCATCTCAGCCATTTTGATTTTCGTCTCTTCGAGTTTCTCTATTGAAGAGTCAATCCCGGATCCAATATCAGACATCGCTGCCTTCATCTCTTCAATTTTCTTAAAAAGCATGGGACCAAAAGCCTTTGAAACCGCCTGAATATTCCCATAGATATAGATCGGCTCTTTAGAGAGCTGTTGAGCCTGCGCCAAATCAGAAACACTCGCCAATTCCACAGCTTCCGTTGAACTACTGATCTTGGACGCCATCAGGTTTCTATATTGCAAAAGTTTATCATACTGATCCGATGAACTAACCAGGGCAAAATCCCCCAGAGCAGTCACCAAAATCTTGGAACCTCCGGCAATCTTCCCGCAATCTTCGGTAGTTGCAGGGCCGCCAGGCTTAGGTTTTACAATACTCATCGCGGAAACGCCGTTCTCGTCCGCAGCCATAAAGGATGGATTGCCGACAAACTTTTCATAATCCGTCACGGGGATCAGTCCACCAAAAAACACCTTCGAACCCGCCGTACAATCCTCCGAATAACCAGACAGAACCACACCAAAAGCCGTAAAACTACCGTTCATATCAAGACCGGGCAATTCAGGGCTGCCAAGCAAACCCGCCAACTGCATACGAACAAGCATTCTGAGCCCCATAGGTACTGGAGATACACCAGTTAAGTACTGATCGACCTGACCCAATGTGTATTCGAAATTGTTCACCTGTATCGCAAAAAGATTCTCCGCCGATGTTGCCCCAGCAGGCCCTTCATCCTTGGACTTACAAGACGACACTCCCAGAATAACTCCAAGAACTAACACTACTGATACAAAACCATACCAAACCGTTCTTGAATTAGGCATTCCTGTTTCTCCTAAACTTGAATTCAAACGATCATTAAACCAACAAAATATCAAAGACCCAAACCATTTAGCCTAAGTTTTATTTACTGGGCTTTTTTTACCTGCCACCACTCAAATAAGTACGTTCCAAAAACCGTTTTATTGCACTGATCAAAAAAAACCTTAAATACCACACTATTTCTTTTGCCATTACCGTGCGTCTTATTAACAGATTTGAACAAAATAACGCAAAATTCGTCAGCAGCTTGTTAAAACAACTCTAATCCTCATTGTACCTTCTGCAACTTTCTTACTTCCATTGTGTTCGCATTGATTGCTCGTATTATTGCCGCAATGGAAAACGGGATTATACTCCAGATTATGGCACTTGCGCCAAAAGAACAGATACATAGAACTTTCACGGCCTCCTGGAACCATGCCCAATAACAGAGAGAAGAAGCCCCCCAGCAACGCAATAATACCGATCAAAATCCAAATCTTCGCCAACATGGCACCCGGTAATTCGTTTTCTTTCGGCTTATTGTCCTGTTTCTCCATAGGAAGTGCGATTATTCGTCTCTTGCAATTGACGCAGATAACTGTTGTGTTAGCATCTCTCTTGTGAGCATCCTGCTCCTTCCCGCATTCAAGACATCTTATTTTCATCGTATTGCTTTGCGGTATCCCAGAATTCTCTTCCATCCATGGATCTCCTATTAATAGCCAGTCAAAAGCTCTCGTACATTTGAAATAAAAGATTCAGGAGCAATAGCATTTAGTCCAACAAAGCTCCTCTTCGACGCACACCCTCATTCATTTCTCCACTCATTTACCGTCACATAAAAAACGATAAATACCGAATGCAAAATACGTCTGGCAGAATACAAACAGCAAAACAATTCTACTTTGCTGCCGTCGCCTTATTTCGGACGTAGCGCTTGCGAGCGGTCTCAAGAACCTTTTTGCGATTCTTATCATAATACCTTTTAGAGGCCTTCTTCGCGCAGATCTTACACTCCGAACGCAAATAAGGCGTCTCCTGGCTCTGAGGATAAAACTCGTTCTCGTCCTTTTTCTTCTTACAGATAGAACATCGCCTGGTCATACTTAGACCTCCCTCAAATAGTTAGTAAACTCCATACATATTTAATATTCTCGACTTCAAGGGCCAAGGATCACGAGCGACCGGCTAAACAAGCCCCAAACGCTCGGCCTCGACATCCAGTTTATACTGTTTCATCTTTTTGTAAAGGGTTGTCCTGTTTATTTGTAGAGATTTTGCAGTTTCCTGACGGTTCCAGTGATTATTCTCAAGAGCCTGGCGGATTATTGCCTTTTCTGGCTCCCAAAGGGCTTCCTTAAGGCTTTTACCCGCAATAGCACCCTCAGTTTCACTCGAAGGCTGCTTAACAGCAACCGGCAAATCCTCGGCACCGATAAACCGATCCTTACCAAGAAGGACCGAACGCTCCATAACATTCTCCAACTCGCGGATGTTACCAGGCCAAGAGTAACGCTCGAGATACTCCATCGCCTCATCGGATATTCCAAGCTTCTGCTTATTGTGAACGGCGCAGTACTTCTTCAAAAAATATTTCGCAAGAAGGGCAACATCACCGACCCGATCAAACAGCGGAGGCAGGTTAATCATCACAATGTTAATGCGGTAATAAAGATCCTCTCGAAAACGCCCCTGGCGGACCTCTTCGGCAAGATCCCGGTTTGAAGCCAGGAGTATACGCGTATCGACCGTTATAGTCCGATTGCTTCCGACCGCCTCGAACTGACGGTCTTCGAGTACACGAAGCAGCTTTCTCTGCAAGGCCTCGGATGCATTCGATATCTCATCGAGGAATATTGTCCCGTGATCGGCAGCTAAAAATTTGCCCTCCTTGTTATTGACCGCTCCGGTAAAAGAGCCCTTCACATGACCGAACAACTCGCTTTCAAGAAGTGTCTCTGGAAGAGCGCCGCAGCTTACTTCTACGAATGGTCCACTTCGTCGTGGAGAGCGATGATGTATTGCACGGGCTAACATACTTTTACCGGTTCCAGATGGACCGGTCATCAAAATCGTAGTACTGCTGTCGGCAACCGCTCCGACCAAATCGAATATCCGGGCCATCTTATAATCGTGACTGATTATATTCTCAAGACTGTACTTCTGCTCCAGTTGAGACCGAAGATCCTCGTTCTCACTCATCAGGGACTGCTGCTTGAGAGAACGCTCGACCGCAAGAAGCAACTCGTCATCGACGATCGGCTTGGTAAGGTAATCGTAAGCACCCTCCTTAATGGCCCTGACAGCGCTCTCGATTGTTCCGTAACCGGTAATAACAATCACAACCGTCTGGGGGTATTCACGACCAACAAGATCAAGAAGTTCAAATCCGTCACCGTCCGGAAGATTCACATCAGTAATGACCAGGCAAAAACTCTCCTCGGCCAGCTTCGAACGGGCACCCTTGAGTGTCTCGGCACCGGTCGCATCATAACCTTCGAGTGACAAAAACTCACAAAGAGAATCAAGGATGATTTTATCGTCGTCAACAACAAGAATATTAGATTTACTCATTCAAAAACCACCAAAATCAATAGCTGTAGACAAAATCGGGCACAACAATTAAAAATTAAGAATTAAGAACTAAAAATTACCTTCAATCTGTTCTCTCAATGGAAGATAAACCGTAAAAACACTACCACCGGCCGCAGCGGTCTGGGCTGTTATCCTGCCTCCGGCACGCTCGACAATATCCTTACAGATTGCTAATCCCAAACCTGTACCTTCACCCCTGGCCTTCGTCGTAAAAAAAGGCTCGAAAATAATACTGCTGTTGGCAGCATCGAAACCTGTACCAGTATCACTGAACTTCACAAGCGAGATCTCACTATTACCCTCGCTTAGACCACTTGAAATATCAAGAAGACCGCCGTCCGGCATAGCGTCAAGTGCGTTCTTAATCAGGTTACAAAAAACCTGAAAGAGATTACCGCCGCGAACTTCAGGTATTTCATCGCTATAATTTCGCTCGATACGAACACCCTGGGCTTGAGCCCGGACAGCCATCGTTTTAATCGCATCTTCAATAATATGCTCAAGCTTGATTTGCTCGAACGGAGCATGGCTGCTGCGGGAAAACTCCAATAGCTCGGTAACAATATTAACCATACGCAAAAGACCCTGACGGGATTGAAGAAGATACTCTTTCGGTTTTTCAAGATTCTCCGCTTCGATTGTTCGAAGCGCAAGATTGATATAACGAAGAATACCATCCATCGGGTTATTCAGTTCGTGAGCAACTTTCGATGCCAGTTTGCCTATAGTGGCAAGCTTCTGGGCTCTGGCCAACTGACGCTGGACCGCCACTTTCTCCGTTATATCCTCAAGGATGACAGTACCTCCGAGGACCCTCCCATTGTCAGTGTCCTTAACTGGAGTACATACAATTGAAAGAAGAACAGTCTTGCCCCCGTGAGAATAACTGACACTCTCGAAACGCTGCACTTTACCCGAATCGATTACCGGCTTGAGTTGAGCCGACCAATCGATTCCGCTGACACCGGGCTTATTCGTTCCACGGGCCAGGGATTCATCGATACGCAGACCAATACCAATAAGATTAGCGGCAACGACATTAATATAGACCATAGTCAATTCTCGATCGAATGTAACAATGCCTATAGGAAGTGAATTGAGGATAGAAGCACATAGAACATCAGGCTTAAGAACGACTTCATCTACACCGAAGCCACCCATCGGCTCAGAGTCATCACCGCCGGATTGTTCCGTTTGTCCATCTGACATAAAACAAATGATAAAACCTTAGAATGTAAATGTCAATTAAATGTTGCAAAAAAACAACGCCATGTTGTTTTATTTCGGCATCATGTGTTCTGCCGTTTAGCCCGAAACGTAACTTTTTATATAATAACAAGCTAACGAAACCTATCGACCGTAATAAGACCTAAAAATACATCCTAATGCGTTGTTTTTCGGCAACACCAAAAAAACGAAAAAAATAAAAAACCAGAAAATTTACGGAAAAAACTCTGTAACTCCATGCACAAACTGTACTTGCACAAGTAAATCTGGGTAAACCTTAATAATACCTTTTTGGTATGACTTTTGCTCCGATAATACCATAGACAATAGAGCCCTTTGCATGGAGGCAGAAGGAATGGGTATAGAAGAAAAAAGAAAGTATCAACGACACACCATGAACCTGGAATTGTCCTGCAGTTGCATCGGATCGCCGTCACAGCAGATATACTCAGGCAAAACAATAAACGTCGGACCAGGAGGAATCTTTTTCGAGACCTCAGCCAACGGATTTGAACCGGGCAATCTACTAAAAATTGAGCTTTCCATACCCCCTACGACAGGTCTGCTCGAACTCGGTGGAAGAATCAGCAGTCTCGCAAAGGTACTGAGAATACAGGAAATTACTCCTCGAAAAAAACCTGGAAATCCTAACTATGGAATTGCCGTAGAATTCTGCCAGGCACCACAAGTCTCTGAATAGAGGCTACTTGCCAGGCCAGGTACCGCTGAAGACTTCAACTGCAGGACCGGTCATATAAACACAGTTATCATCCTCGCACCAGTTCAACTCCAGGTCTCCGCCAGGAAGATGAGCCGTGCTTAGACGATCCAACCGTCCGGTACGAACACCGGCAACACAACACGCACAAGCACCAGTCCCACAAGCTAAAGTAACACCGCTGCCGCGCTCCCACGTACGCATCGTAAATTCATCACGACCGTTAACCTGTACGAAATGAACATTAATACGCTTAGGGAAAATACCATGATTCTCTATAAGCGGACCGATATTCTCAAGCTCAACCGTCGCAACGTCATCACGGAACAAAACAGCATGAGGATTACCCATCGATACACATGTCATCGCAAATGCTCGTTTGGCAAACATCATAGGCTGCTCGATCACTTCTTTAACAGGAAGATCGACTGGTATCTCGACCGACGCAAATTTCGGCTCACCCATATTAACACAGGCCTTTTCAACTTTACCGGGTTTACCGGACTTACGCGTCTTAGCAATCGACAGACCAACTTTAAGAACACCGTTGCCGGTCTCGACTTTAAGCGAAGCCCCGAATTTCTCCTGACCCGGAACCTTAAGCGGACCTCTACCCTCACTCAAGCCGTGCTCATAAGCATACTTGGCCACACAGCGAATACCGTTACCGCACATTTCCGCCTCTGAACCATCGGCGTTGAAAATGCGCATACTCACATCGGCCCTTTTCGATTTGCCGATCAGAATTAGTCCGTCACCGCCAACTCCAAAGTGACGGTCACTGATCTTACGAGCCAGTTCTTCAGGTTCCTTGACCTTCTTACTGGAACAGTTGACATATATATAGTCATTCCCAAGACCATGCATCTTAGTAAACTTCATCGTATCACTCCATAAAAACCAAAAACAAATTGTACCACCACAGCCCAAAATAATCAATCCGATTTCGCGCGCAAAAAAAACGACTCACCCTCATTCAAAGGATTCGTCGGCAAAACAAATCGAAAATCAAAAATAGAAAATCGGCAATAACCTTACACCTGCTCAACCAGATACTGCTTTCGTGCTTCGGCGATCAGTTTGAGCATCTGTTCGGCTTGGTCTCGGACATCCGAGTCCGGACTGGTAACGCGGGCATTCCACTTGCGATACTCATCATTGAGACGTTTCTTCGCCTCTTGCGGGTCCATTTCGCTACTAAGACCAAGAATCGACTCGGCATCCTCATCTTCGTACATACCCACGGGAAGAATCTTTTCCATCATTGACCGGAAACGCTCGACATCGACCTTGAGCCAGTCTCCCAATTGCCAGAGTAGCTCAACCTCCTGCGACGAGGCCGTTCCATTGGCCTCAACTACTCGAAGACAAAGCTCCAATATATCATAACGCTCCGCAACCGGAGTGGTCTCGACAATCTGGCGGCATATATTATCGATCTCGACCCCGCTGCCGCCCTTAAAAAATTCCACCGTTTTATCAAGAGCCTTTTCAATCTTACTACGAACACGCTCAGAATCCTGATCGGCTTCGATATTATTACGAGCCCAGTCCTTAATGACCTCTACCTCACAGTCATAGAGTTTATCGTCCGCGGCACTAACCGCAAAGGCCAGCGTCACCGCTAACATCTTCGCCCGCTGGATATTGCCCTCTAATTCCAGGTATCCGACTGTTTTGTTCTCATAGTTGAAGTCACTCTCTGCGCTTCCTATGATCGCGCCGCTATTATCCGAAACAACTGCAACATTCAAACGAAGAACACGCTCGCCCTTGTTCGCGAAGCTAAGCCAACTTACCTCGATAGTAGCAACTGTCATCCAATCCGAAAGGACCATCTCATTGCTCGGAAGTTTGCCTAACGGAGCCTCGTGAACAAAATCGGACGCTTCGGCCTGTCGACCATTTTTCAACCTGCTATAAACGGGAACTGATTTATTCTCTCCGTGGGTAATATCACAAAGACTAATCCGAACAAGAGCCTTATCGACATCCTCAGAAGCACGAATCCGTCCGCATATCTCAATACCAAGAGTCTCTTTGACTTTACCATCCTTTTTAGCACGAGTCAGCAGCACACGACAGTGTAAACCCCCCACTTTCGGAAGTGACGATTCACTCTCCATGGGTACACCTCTGCTTCGGCCTTTAGAACTAAAATCGCCGAACACCCCGGTCATAGCCAGTGCCCCGACCGCTAATCCAACAACCAGAATGACCAAAAAAACATTCAACATCAAAACACCAATTAATTACTAAAACTGACCGAATATTGTTTCTGTTTTAACGTAAGCGATTGTAATATATCACGTCACAACAATTGCCAAAAAACAATAAAATAGTTTCGGCCGTAGGTCGAATCCACAATTTTTACTTATTACTTATTACTTATTACTTATTACTTATTACTTATTACTTATCAAACTGACCAATCGGTCAGTTTGAGTTAAAATCTATTCGACTTTAACCGCCTCCAACTCCTCCGCTTTATCACGAACCTTACTCTCGGACATCTCGCCCTGCTGGTCCATACAGAAACCAACCTCAAGAACCCGTTCTGACTCAAGATCCTCGAACTTACAATGCATACGCTGGTTCTCATCATAACGATATGTCACGCGGATCGGACACTTCGCAGGACGACCTTCGGGAAGCTCGAACTTATGACTACCTATCCGGTTAACATATTTAACATCCCTATCCTCGCCCTGGGTTATATTAACCTCGATCTCACTCTGGCCTTCGCTCATCGTATAAAACATCTGAGTCGTTTCACACGGAAGAGGAGTATTCTTCTTCAATATTATCCGATTCTCAACAACTCGGCGACCTGTCTCCTTATCCAGCGGAGCACATATCGTTCCATAACTGTGATTGCACACATCGGTCAGTTCTATATCTTCTAAACCACTGGCAATCCCAGCCGGTACTTCTTCAGGTTTTTCACGAAGCATCGTTAAGCCAGCGTGAAGTGCCGCTCCAAGGGCTACGCACTCATCAACGTTCACTGTATTCTCAGGCTTAAAACCAAATTTGTTTTCAAGGTGCTGCTGAACAAAAGGTATCCGAGTACTACCCCCGACCAGAAGTACTTTATCGATATCTGATGGTTTCAACTGGGCCTCATCCAGGGCAACATCCAGAAGAATATCTGTTCGGGCTATAAGCGACGATATAGATTCCTCGAACATCTCACGGCTTATCTCTATCTTACTGCTGCCAGAAGATCCGTAGAGCATCTTCTTGGCACTCTTGCGACGCGAAAGCGTCTTCTTGATGTCCTCGGCCTCATCTTCGTAATTTGCCCTCTCTTCCTCCGATCCGATCAAATCACAATCGAATTTCTCTTTATAGCTCTGCTCCATCATCTCCAATATCTGCTGATCGAAATCAACTCCACCCAATGCATGATCGCCCTGGGAGCACAATATATTCATATGCTGACCGTCAATCTCAAGTATCGTAACATCGAAAGTACCACCACCAAGGTCATAAACAAGAACCTTACCCGTCACCGAACGCGTCGTTGCGTAATACAATGCCGCAGCAACAGGCTCATTGACGATTCCGATTACATTCAGACCCGCAAGCTTACCCGCATCCATCGTTGCCTTGCGGCGAACCTCATCGAAGTGAGCCGGAACCGATATCACCGCATCCTCAATCTCACCATGCTCGGCACTGCAGTCCTGTTTGAGCTTCTTGAGTATCAGGCTCGACAATTCCTCCGGACTCCACTTGTAACCGTCAATATCCTTGTTAAAATCCTTCGAGCCCATATGACGCTTGATCCAGCGAACGGAACGCTCGGCATTGACGTGACGTGAGTTTATCGCCTCGATACCTACGCGAATTATATCCGAATTCTCCTCATCGAAGAATATCACCGACGGAGTCAGCCTGTCACCATCTGAGTTCGGAACTATCTCTGGTTTGCCGATGGAATTCAGTATCGCCAAAGCCGAAAATGTTGTACCCAAATCTATTCCAACTATCTTTGACATTATATTCACCTTTCGTTTTTGATATATACTGACCTCAATTGCATTTTCCTGTTTATCCGCGGGTAAGAAACTTAAAAAACAGTTACCATTTTACTCGCGAAAATTTACTACCCTATAAGGGTATTCGATCAGCCATACAGTTTAACCTGGGCGGCACGGACCACTTTGAAATTATCTTCATCAATTGCGTATCGATAACCAACCCGTATTACCTTTGCGATCTTTCCAGCCATCTTATTATCTTTACAAGACTGTTTCTCCTTGACAGCTTCGGTATTCTTCTCCTGACCGCGGTAATCGCTTTTCAACTCCGGCTCGAACTGCTCGACACCTGTCGATTCCAGCGCGAATACCAACTCATCCCTGACTTCATCGAGATCGGAGGTATCAACTTTATTTTTAGAAAGCCGCTCCATTCGGCTATCGAGATTGTCTATGCAACGAATCACGCGAAGACAGAAATTCTTGATTATGTTCCAATCGTAACCGTCCTGGAGCTTATTAACTCGCTCCTGCTGATTGGATGCATACTCGCGAATCGCAGAGACCTGTTGAGTTAGTTGATGAAGGCTCGCTTCGACTTGATCCGATGGCTGCTTCGCATCTTTCTTATCCGCCATCTGCTTAACACGGCTCATCTTTTTCTCCAGTTCTTCAGTACGCGCCTTAAACGAATCCTCAAGACCCTCACCCTTCTCACGCTCCTGCGACTGGCTCAACTCATGACGAAGACCCTCGGTATCGACTTTAACAGGCTCTTCGAGTTCGACTGATTCGGCATCGCTAAGAAGTACCGCCATCTGATTACTCCCTTGAACATGCTCGTCAACTTTTGCCAGAGCTGTTTTTGCTGTCTCTTTTTCCGGGTTCGACTTACCCGCGGACCTGTTAAGAACACCCCCAGATTTGTTCACCTGCTTTTTCATTTTATCCGCCAGACCGGATGCATGGGAGCCTACCGCGACATGTTTGCCAGACTCAGACTTTTGCCGGCCATGACCTTTACCGCCCGATGCAGAACCACAATATTTCTTAAAACTCTCCATTTTCGGCTTCAAGGATACCTCTTTCGCAACCGATGCATCGTCATCGCTCGATACCGGGCCAGGATTAGTCTGGCTTTGAACTTCCGACTCGGGAACCTGCACATTGTCCTTATTGCCTCGAAGCAGTTTGAATGAACCGCCGATTCCACTAAACAGAATACGAGAAATACCGGACAACAAAAGTAAGACCAATAGCGAACCGCCGCTTAAAGCAAAGACTCCGCCGAATATCATTAGAAGACCACGACGCTCTTCCTGTTCACTAACTTGCTCCAGACTTAGACCAGCTTTCTCCTCATATACAAAACCATCAAGCCTGCTCACATCTATTTCTTCACCGACCAGTTCATCGAGTTTATCCAAATCGGCACGCTGCTTCGACTGAATCGCCTCCTGCTGCTGCCTGTGGGTGTCCTGATCGTTATAGACCCAGGCAAGAACACTCGTGCCCAAAACCAAAAGTAAAAAACCAGCTATAGCCGCTTTTCTAAACATCTATCTCGATTCTCTAAACTAACATTACGTCAATAAAACACGGAACAAAAACAGCTTAAACCGCCTCTGGGACCGAATTTACCTTGTAGAAACTATACATCTAAAATATAAAAACTATACACCTAAAATCAAAATCTCAATATGACACAAAATCGCTGATATCAAGCCGCGAATCGACTTTCGCTACTGATCACACGCGCAGTCTCATCAATTGACTAATATTATTATCGGAGTAATCAACACCCCTCTTTCAAAGACCTTGACCTATACGCAAACACACTTCAAAACCGAAAATACCCATTACCGCTGACTTGACAAAAACACCTACTCTGGCTATCCTGAACGCTGTATTTATTAGCCGTTGAAAAAACAAAGAAAAAATTTCGCAAAAACAGGCTAAATAAGAAAAATTTGACCGGACAATATACGTCCGAAAAACTACGGAGATTATACGGTTATGCTGTCTGTTTTACTCGGCCCAAACGAAGTACTCGTCATAGTCATTGTAGCCGTCGTCATAACATTCATTATCACAAGAAAAAGAAAACGATGATCCCTCATGTTTGAAGTTGCTTCACCTCGGTTATCCACGCAATAATCAGTCCCACATCACTTCTCAATAATTAAGTTTACCTGGCACCTCTGACTCAAGTTGTCTCTTCAATTGCTCAAGAATCCTAATAACTTTCTCGTTTCGTCGCAATTCATCCAGTTTCTTTTCCAACTCGACAACAACCTTAGATCCTGCCAACTTGATTTCCAGGATAGAATCTTCAACTTCTGACGAATCACCACTCAAAAGTTTCTCCACGCGGCTCGATACCATCAACTCATAATCTGGTTCGTATTTCACTTCCAACTCAAGAGGTGTCATGTCATAAAAACTCCCTGCTTCCCGAGAAGCTATCTCCACAAAATACACACCCGCCTCAAGCTGTCCAAATACCAACATCGAGCCCTTGTACGCTGGCTTATAATCCTGGCCTTCAATCCGATACACAAGTTCTGCCTGAGCCCCTTCCTCAGAAGGTACAACCTCAACCGGTATCTCCCATATAACATCCTGCGACACATAAGGTCCTCCCGCAGTTAACTCGGTATCCGGCAAAGGTACAACTGCATCCACTGAAAAACTCAGCACCTCCAGCGTCGTACACCCCAGCGGTCCCATGCCTGTTACTTCAACATCATACCGGCCATCCTTTGGAAAAGTTATTTCTACCTTATCTCCCACTTCTCCTCCTTGCCATTGCCAATTGTTCAAACGCCAGAACAATCTGGTACCTTTCTGACGACACGTACCCAGAAGCACTTGCGTCTGAAGCTCAAGTAAACGCTTCACACGCTTCGGAACCTCCTTCCCACGAATCACAAATTCATTCATTCGCTTAACAAAAACGTGTCGCGCACCAGCATACCAGCCCGCATCAATCCACAGGTTGTGAGCCTTGTCCTCAATAACCTGCCTCAATTCGTGAACACTGCCCAACATCGGTGTATTACTGAAATCACATTCAAAAACCTCATTTCCAAAGAACCTGAAAATCGGCCCTGCAATGTAATCGCTCCAGTGTCCGCCGTTGTAACCGGGTGTAATCGCCCGGAGATAACGATGCAGCACTTTGCCTCTTCGATACTCTCGTTGATTACAAACCTCATCTTTGCTCGGCTCCGGAAGGTACAATTTACCGTCTTCCCATCGTTCCACCGAAACATACTCGCCTGGCCGCAAATCAATCAATTCTTGCTCAAAAGGCTGAAGGTACTTCGAACCCAGAAGCCATCGTCTCGGACCTTCCTCTGTGATTGGCACTTCTATAAATTGACCACGATCATATCTGTAATATTTACGACCACCTGTACAAATCAGCATTCCGTATTTCAGGCTTTCGCACAAATAGTCGATATCCTCGTTCATACTCAACTCATCCCACACCGAGCCATCGTAGTAATAGACACGCTCATAGTTGTAATATCCCAACCATATCTTGCCGTCCTCCTGCACCACACAACCTGCAAACGAGTTGTCCGGATAGAACTGCTTAACCCCACGCCGAACCGCCGCCAGAACCATCGAAAGAATATCATCATACTTCTCGATACCTGCTGGACTGATATCATAACAGGGCTCTGAGTACATATCTCGGTCTATAAGTATATGCCCCTGATCATCCGCCATGAGATACCCGACTTCTGATGTAGCAAACGGAACCTTTACGTGATCCCAGCGACCCCCGGTCCACCAGGAAATCTCTCCCGGACGCTCTTCAAGAAACATCCAGATATTACCCTCACTGTCACGAATCGGTTCAGCGGCACCAAGCCTATACTCCTGCCAGTGTCTTACCCAGTCCGCTACCGTACTCTCACCTCCAGCATGAAATTCAAACACACCTTCACGTGACGCTGCATATATCTTGCCGTTCTCACTCTCAAGCAGATAACGGATATTTCCAAAACTTACTCCCTGCTCCCATCCGAACCTTTGTAAAGAATCCTCCTTATACCTCACAATACCTTCTCTGGCTGTACCAAACCAGAGAGCTCCGTCAGTGGTCTCAAGTACCGAATTCGGGTATTGAGAGCATCGCGTATTATCCCAACCGAATCTCGCAGTCTTTTTGATCATCTTTGTTTCGCCGCTTGCTGATATCTTAAAGAATACATAATTGCCTAGCTTGCGGTCATGCGCCAGCAGCCATACCTCACCGTCAGATGTACTAAATAGATCATATACTTGCCTCTTTCCGATCGCCTCACGTATCGACTTTATGTCCACTGGTTCACCCGTAACCAGATTATACGCATGAATCTTGTGCGAACTGTATCCGATCATTAACATCCTGTCCTTGCCCCAACGTACGGCGGAAACACGCTGCTGTCCAGGAACTGCTTCCAGACCTGACACAATATCTCGATTGTTAAAAATTCCATCGTCATCGAACCAGAAAAGTTTTTTATTGTGATAGAAATAAACGCGTTTTTCCATATCAAGCACAATCGGTCCGGTTTCCAGACGCACCTCAAAACGTTTCCACTTGCCATCAAAATACACCGCCAGAAAACGCCTGCCCCAGTTAAAAAAACGGCCCGATTCTGATATATACAAACCCGGATATTCGTGTGCTGCATCGTAGTAGAAATCCGTGACATATACAGCCCGACCATCAGTCAACTCATATATCTTACCCTTGTTAGCCACACTGCTTCGTTGACTCGCATAAAGCCTCTGCTTACCTCCACCCCAAAACCTGGCCAGATAATAACCGCTATCAAGTTCCACATTAACAGGCTTCCTGAACTGCTCACCGTCCCAGTAATAAAGCTTGTTATGTGCCATCACCCATAGCACGCCTCCCGGCTCTATTCCGATACTAATTACTCCACCGTGCCGAGATTCTCCAAGAGGCAACTTTTCCCAATGACCGGCTATCTCATTATCAGTCCCTGATACACTCGATATCAATAACAGCAATATTAACAAAGACAGAAAATTTCTCATTTCCTTGTTTACCTCCCTTTAAAAGGGCTCTATTACTTGTACAAGTACGATAGTATAGCCCGTTTGAGCATCAAAAAGTTTGTAAAAAGTTTGTAAATATTTTCCCTCCGGTAAGATAACTGGCCAACTTTGCGATTCCTGTGCAGCTAACCATTGCAATAACAGTTAACCGCAAACCTAAAAACAACGAGAAAGCTCCGCAAAAATAATTGCTTTTTAACTATATTTCGCACTGGCCTGTACAATCATCGCTCCGCAGATGCACCCCTCCCGCCGCATTATTTATACTGATCCCAATTGAATTTTCCCGTTTATCCGCGGGTAACTAACTTAAAAACAACTAGTTACAGTTTTATTCGCGGACTTTTACTACCCTTAAGGGTATCGTTTGAACTTCTAAAGAAATGATTACCGCTGCTAAATCCGAACCTGACTAATGCCAGGCCGGATTAGCATCCTCTCCAATCCGCTGGGTCCACACTTGTGAACCTCTCTTAAAATCGACCTCCGCCTTGCCGATTCTAACTACCTGAACATCATTAAAATAATGACCGGCCTTGACCTTCTTATCGTTGATTATCGCCATCGGTTCTTTGTCATCGCAAAGAATTATAGATATCTTGCCAAAGTTCTTTTGGGCATAATAACGACTCGCACAGAAATCATACACATAATTAGACTTGAGCGTTGTAAGAAATGAAGTCCCTTTCTCCGCAACACAAATATCATACACAGATAACATTACTACTGCGTTCACTCCCAGCAGAATAAGAAAGAACAAACCTCTCGTAAAAGGTCCGCCTCGCTTTTCTTTAGAACCTATGGTGTTAGCACCTTTATCTTCAATGCTCGAAACCGGGCCTGCACCACTAAGTTCTTCCGAATCGTATTTACCTTGCCAATACATGTCACATATATCGGCAGCTTTTGCGACCTAATTAATCTAACTTTTAACTCAATTTAGAAACTTTTTTTCCCGATAAAGTATAGTCGTTGATGGCGAAGCTCTACTCGAAATATATTTAAGGATCGATACTTATGGCTTCAGTGAACCTCACAGAAAATCTCGTTCAAATCAACCTCCCACCAGAACCACAAGCATGTGCAGAACTACAGGACCTCAACGAAAAAGTCAGTCTAAAGTGCGATTTCGATGTCATAATTGACCTTTCTATGCTCGAAATTGTCACCTCGGCAAGCATCTCAAATCTCCTGATTCTACACAATTGGCTCGAAGGAGCGGGCAGAACTCTCGTTTTATACGGACTCAGATTCACAACCAAATGCATCTTCAACGTATCAGGACTCGACAATTTCTTCAAATTCGCCGATAATAAAACTAACGCAATATCCACATTCCAATAAATAATCGAAAAATAACCTTAAAGGGCACAATCCCCTTGACTCTTGCGTCATGAATCTTGTGTCCTGCTTTCACTTACCACTTAACTCTTACAACTTAACTCTTACAACTTACCACTTTTTTTTACTTTTCAAAACCATACGTCCCTCACAGTCCGCAAATCCAGAATATCTAAAGACAGAATAATCTATATTATCAATATCATCCCCGCATAATATCGGAACGTTGATCCCTAATAAACGTAAATA
>SDBT01005824.1_pt1 | contig 20619 bp, 35 predicted proteins | sample 2277101 | NCBI WGS metagenome assembly SDBT01 (sample SAMN10404973, study PRJNA504765) | marine sediment metagenome | isolation source: marine sediment core GS10_PC15, 103 cmbsf | place: Arctic Ocean: Southern Knipovich Ridge | collected 2010 | reverse complement strand
GCTTGTTCACGTCGAATTCTTGACTTCTCTATATGAGGTAAGAAATCAAATCGGTCTAAAGCAGACTCAGCACTAATCATATCTCTATCAATAAGATCCAAGATTAATTTTTGTTCTGCTGCTTCATCCGTTAAAATCATGCGTTCAAATTGTATCTTAGCAGGAAACCTAAAGCCCATAGCTTTTTGTACACGCTTAATTTCTTGAGTCCAAAACTTAATAAGCTTGTTACGTAAATATTGTAATCGCTTAAGCATCGTTTGCATAGAAATAAAGTTGTTGGTGAAACCACCACCACCGCTACCTGTTAGATTAGGTGGAATTCCTAAGCCTTCATATAGCTCAGACATTACCTGTTGATATTTTTCAGAACCTAAAAACTGATGTACTTGTGTAGAAGACTCTTTGAAATCTAGTTCTGGACCCCAAACTAAGTCTAATACACCACCGGTAACATTGTTAGATAGTATATTGCGAAGACGATTAATAGCGTTTTTTGTTGGTATAATAGAGTTTGGACCATCTAGTACACCCAACTTCCACAATCTAATATTGGAGATAGCACCATCCAAAGCAGACAAATCTGCTAAGTGCATTTTCTCCAACATAATTAAATTACTTAATACAGAGTTAACCATAGGATTAGCAAACGGAAGCCAGTCATCTTTTTTATAATGGTATACACTAAGTTTATCTGGATCTAAAACTATAACTTGCTTACCGCTTTGAATAGCTGCCTTAATATCAGCGGGAATCTGCTTCATTAACTTTTTCTGTTCACCAGTAGTTAAGTTATGTTTTAGTATACTAGATAGTACATGAGCCATTTTAAGAACATAAATAGGTTTACCTATAAATACTTGTAACTCAGCACCAATTACGTCAACAGTTAATGGATTAAGAAAGTTGTATTCTAAAGGAATAACTCTTCTGGTACTAGAAGCATCTTCAATTACGGCATCTAAAACGGCAGCATTTGCTTTCCGCCATTCTGTTTCTTTTTGTTTGTTAACCTTGCCATCTTTACGTTTAACATAAGCCTGACCAGAACGCAAGACATAGTTCACAAGCCGCTCAGACACATCAGATCCGTTGACGTGCTCAAACCACTTCTGGTAGAAAGCCTGAATATTTACATTGGGATGAACCAACTTAATACCCTGAGAAGCAAATTCACTCATCAAGTCAATAGTGTTACGTATAAGACCAACCTTATCATAAGCCTTCATACAAAGCCTGATAATGTCAATTTGTTTGGTTGGAACAGACTCGCCTCTTCTGTAGTAGTTATAGTCCTGTATGCCGTATTCACTTCTAATAGATACATTGGTATCGATATCTAGAAATGTACGACCAATACTACCCTGAGTACGTTGTATACCGTTATACTCATTGGATGCTAAATCCAAATCTCTATTAGCTTGGGCTGCTTCTGTTTTACTCCAATATTGTTTATCTGCCATATTTTTCCTAAGTGTATATATAATACTAGTTAAGTTAATACTATTGTCTAATGCCATTGATGACATACTCTACAGTATTATACACCATTAATACAATCCTTGTAGTTTTGCTACAATACTAGCTGGACCCATATATAGTTGTCCACCTTCAATTGCCATAGAATCGGCAAAACCACCTTCCGTTGTGATTATTTCAAATACTCTATCTCTTACTAGTTGACGAGCTACCATGTTAGCCATCAATAGAGCAGAATATCTGTCTTTTCTTTGTCTACCCTTCTTATTGCCCGGTAGCTTAATTTCAGGAGTATCCCATCTTTCTCGACCACTAGGAGTTTCACTAATAAGAATAGTAGATAATTCATCCTTAAGTTCTTCTATGTCAAGCATACAGTCCTCTAGGGTGTCGTACAGCCTACCACGCAATGAATCCTGAGAAGTAGCATTACCCAGCTCTACACCATCAAAGAAAGGAAACAGGGTAACTTTATCTTCAAAGTCTTTTCTGAGACCGTGATTTGCTTCACTAGTCCAATCTGCTGACGCAAACTGAATCATATCCACTATATGTAAACCCATTTCGACATCTGTATCCTTTTCTTTGTCAATATCTATAACGGGCCAGATAGGTACTTCTCCATGCTGGATTTTATCTGTATCATGTAAGCCTTCTATAACAGCAATACCACCACCTTGAGAATCTAGTGCTATTCTTTCACAAGGAAACTTTTTCATCAGGTCTCTTATCTGACGGCAGCAATATGAATAAAAATCTGTCTCATTAATTAATTTAGCTTTAACTTTTTCTCTGTGGTCTTTACGATTAGTAGTCCAAACATATACTACTCTATGATGATCTGGACATATTTCTAATACGACTATAGTAAAGTTATCTACTTCAGAAGCAGGGTCTATACCAAATACATATCTTTTAGTAGGATTTCCTCTTAACATAGCCGAAAAAGATACTTCACCACTTGGTAAGCTAATAGGATTGACAGGAGTACCAACACACGATTCTATCAAACTACGCTTATAGAACCCGTTAGAATCACTAGAGAAAACAGCACCATATTCCATTTCGTATATACCACTATGAATTGTTGCTTTAGATCTAGCTACCTGACCAGCATCCATAAACCCATCTGGTATTAATTCGTAAGGTATTCTAATAACAGAATAATCTTGCCAGTCAAAATCTTTAGGTACTTCTGCCTCTTCTAGCCTTTTGCTTCCAGCCTTTTTATTAAACACTGCCTGTATTTTCTTAGGATCACCCTTAGTTTGTACAATGGTTTTCCAATCTTTCCAATATTCTGCAAAATGATTGAAATCATAATAAGCCGTACCAGACAAAATAATTTGGTTACTCTTATAGGTAGAGTCATACTCTTCGTCTTTTTGCTCAATACCTAATCTTTTAGCCAGCATAATAGAAGCCATTTTCATAACGTTTTCTATAGGACTAGCACTTACCGAACCAAAACCAGCAATAACGTTTTCAAAAATTTCTCTAGGCGTGGACGCAAATTCGTCGTTTATTATATCATTAGCACGCTGTCCACGAATCTTAGTGTTGTGCGATATAAAACCATTTGCACAATATATATGGGATTTTGGGACATGTATATCATATGTTGGCATTTTATCTACAAAATTTACATCATAAACAGTATCATAATATACATTTTTGTTACACATATCTTGCAAAAATGGATCATCAACATACTCTAAAAATTCAGATAAAAACTGATATTGAATAGTTTTTCTATTTCTAATTTTTGAAGGATTAAATTTATCTGGCATTTTAGAATAATATAAGCTTACAAGATATTCTGGATCAATCGGTATACCATTTTTATTACTATTCCATCGCTGTTTATTTTGAACAGCATTATTAAGAATATTTTTTTTACGATCAAGTTTAAAATTAATCAAATCGGCAAACAACTTAACATTTGTTCCACAAATTAATAACTCATAAACTCTATTCCAATTTTCATTTCTATCTCTAGATTTTACATTACTGATTATTCCATAGTGCAATAAAATATATTGAATTTGTTCAACAAGAATTTGACTAGTATTAGTGAACCCTATAGCAATACCAATACCACCTTTTCTTGTAGAAACTTGCACATGGCCATCAGTGTCAAACAATCCCTGTAAACAAGCCGTCATACAATCTCTATTGGCAGACAATACTTTATTTGGAATAGTTTTATTTTTAGTGTAACACTTTTCTATTTCCCAAAAATCTAACCAAACTTTCACATCTTTAATAGAACCATGAGAATAATGTACATCATCAGAACTTGTTTTAAATGCATAACCAGTTCCTAATCTTAATAAATCAATTAATTGTTGATCAATAGTAGTATAGCCCAACTTATACTTATTTGTCCAACAACCATCACCAATCATAAGACCCATTGAGTAACATTGTTCAGGAGTACAATCTGACTGACCACTATGCCATCTATAAGAACGATCAATTAAAATTCTATCACCATTTTGTATATCTAATAATTGTTTCCAACATACTTTACCATCTTCAAAAATTTGTAATTTGTGATTATAAGTTCCAGAAAAATTATATCCGTTACTAGTAGTAACACTACAAATATCTTTTACACCATTAAAATATGATTCATCACTATGCTCAAATTGTTTACCATTCCAAACCTTTTTATCCGTCAATTTTACATTTTCTTCACCATACCGATCAAGTCTACCGAAACAATCATCATAAGTTACTAATGTCTTTCCTAAAGCACAGCCGTCACCCAAAGGTAGAGCCGATGCTACAGAATCACCTATAAAAAATCTCCACATATCTTGTTCATGTTTAGGCCCACTATCTTCGGGACACATGCTACGTAATATGGGAGCATTTTTCCAAATTGTTTCCATGTACTCAAAAATAACCTTAGCTTGTCTAAAAGCTGCACCAACAATAACTACTTTACGTTGACGCATAAAGGTTATACGTAGTAACGCATAAAGTCCTAATAGAAAGGATTTGCCTAAGCCACGTGCACCTATTAACATCGGAAACTTTCTGTTCCACAGTTCTTTTAGTATTACTGCTTGCATAGGTAATAGTTGTACATTAAATATTTCTTTACATACAAAAGAAAAATACTCAGGACGTGTCATCAACCAAGTAAAATACAGTTCAGGTGTTTCTTCCCAAACTTTAGGTATGTTGATCATGGGGTTAAATAGTTTTGACTCATCAACATGTATATTAAGCCAAGCATCTCTCAGTATACTATCAATGTCTTCTATATGTTTTGGTTGGCTAAACTCGCTCAAATTCTATCACCTCTTGGAAAATTTCAATAGCCTTTTCACATGCGGCAAACTCATTACCACAAAAATGTAATTCAATCTCGTATTTTTCAGCCCAGCGGAACAAAGTGCTTTGCATATATCTACCTGTTATTTTTAGCTTACGCCATAAGCTTTTTGGTATATTAGAATTCACAGGAAAATTTAACAAATCTTCCATATCAAATTCACATATAATATACTTATACTTAAGTTCAGACATAGCCTGTAGTTCGGTTTCAAACTGATGTTTCTTCTTGCCAAGATTCATACTAAGCTCACCAGTTGTAGCCTTACGTTCTATAGCAAAAATACCTTCATAGTCCAATAGGGTATAATCACCGGGGTATACTGTCTTTATAGTAACAGCATCAACATCAGAATATATACCAAATTCCCATCCGGTTTTCTCTCTTGTGTCTTTAATAACATGCACTATATGATTCCTAACATCAGCAAAATTTGAGCAAAGAAAAATAACATCATCATAGCAGATACAGCTAATAGTGCTGATACACCTATGTTTGTAATAATAACTCTAAAAATTACGTATACAATATTCATCATTTTAAATTAAGATCCGTTAAAGATTTGTTGAAGTGTCTTCTTAAAAATTCGTCAAACTGATATTCAGTATTATGAGCATTACCATATTCTTTATGAAATAATGTATGACAACCTTCTTTAAAAGAACAAAGAGTTACGCCATTTCTAACTTCATACCTACCTGCTATAAACCAGTGCCAACCATTTAAATGATGAGCGTTCGGATATTTCTTACACCATTTACCACAAGCAACACATCGAAACCTATCCCTTTTGTATACAGCACGACACCAAGCCTTATATTCAGGTGTGTCACGCCTATCAAATTTTTTGTAGCTATAACTTTTCATGTACTTTGCCATCTCCAGCTAAATACATCTTGTTATAATCAGACTGCACCATAGCATAAACCAATTCCTTGAAAGAAATTTTTGGTTCCCATCCTAACACTTCTTTAGCTTTTGTAGCTCTGCCGCATAAATAAGGAACATCACAAGGTCTGAAAAACTTGGGATCTACTACTACATACTTATCCCAATCCTTAATGCTTACAGAACCAAATGCTAACTCTAAAAATTCTCTAATAGAATGTGCTTTGCCAGTAGCTACTAAATAATCATCTGGTTCATCCTGTTGTAACATAAGCCACATAGCTCTTACGTAGTCCTTAGCGTGACCCCAATCTCTTGTAGCATCTAAATTACCTAGATGAAGTTTAGGGAATTTCTCTAAATAATCCTCATCCAAACCTTGTAGGCCATTTCTGCAATGTTCTAATCGTGCTACATATCTGGTTATTTTCCTAGTAACAAAGTTTTCTCCACGACGTTCTGATTCGTGATTCATTAGTACACCAGCACAAGCAAACATATCATACGACTCACGATATACTCTAGTGGCATTGTGTGCGGCTAATTTAGCTATGCCATAAGGTGAATTAGGAGCGAAGTCAGTTTTTTCATCCTGATATTTAATGTCAACATTTTTATGTGTATCTAAAGGACTTGCAAATCTCAGCTTCTCCACATCATAATTACTACCAAACATTTCCGAAGAGGATGCTTGATAAAATCTAGGTTTGTAGTCTTCAGTTTGTAGTTTGTGTAATACATCTAATATGTTCATAGCACCTTTTGCAGTAACATCCCATGTATAAAGGGGTTGTTCAAATGACACCGCGACGTGTGACTGTGCTGCCAAATTGTACACTTCATCTGGCTCATACAAATTTAATATATTGTAGATGTTAGAATAGTCGGTAACGTCCCCGCAAACCAGTGTATACGCAGGGTGGTCCTTTAAGTGTTCTATGTTAGTGTGTGTATTAGTAGAACTTCTGCGATATACTCCAATTACTGTATAACCCTTATCCAAAAGAAATTCTGCTAAATAACTTGCATCTTGCCCCGTCGCCCCAAAAATTACAGCTATTTTGTCTATTACATTCATACAAACCTTCCTTCCTTGTCTCTTGGTTGTATAGCAGCATGTCCTTTTCTATGCTTACTATTTGTAGTTAATTCTAAATTTTCTATCTTATTATTAGTAGGGTTGCCATCTATATGATGCACATGTTCTTCTGTTAGTAAGGGTCGCCCTAAATGTTCTGACATAATCACACGATGTACATATTGACCATTAGTATATCTAATATATCCGCCGTCATGTCCATGTTTTAAACCATCCTTATAGTTTTGATGATTTGTACCACAATGCCATATTTGAGAACAATTTAAACTACAAAATCGTCTATTTTTAAATTCTGTTGGTGCTTCTAACACACCTGAAGGTCTTTTTTTTCTGTTGAAAAACTTCCCACATTGCTCACAAATCTTATCTGGTAAACTTATCTTAGTTCTCATTACTTCTCCTTATTTAGTGGCCCAACGTGACCCTGATCATTCATTACAGTTTCTGGAGTAAGGAAGGCCTGATCTACCGTACCATCCTCATAAGTATGCCATTCTGATAATCTTTCAGCTTCTACATTCATGGCCAACCTCATCTTCTCCATGTCTATTCCAACTTGTACTCTAACATCATCGTTTAATAATAGATTTCTAGTCCATCCAACTATAGTTTCCTTAGAGTCTTCTATACGCTTAATACGCTGTTCTCTCGTAGCTTTCATTGCCGCCAACATCTGTTTCTTTTCTTTAAGTAATCCCTCAAAACTTTTAGTTACATTAACCTGTGCGGCTATAGCAAAACCTATCTGCTTCTCATAATTCCATATTAAGTCCGTATCCTGATCAAGTGGCTCTTTATTTTTTTCAACCTCAATATCAACCCGCATCCTATCTATATCCTCTTTCTGCTCTTTTTCTTTAATCATCAGCCTATTCATAATAATTTCAACTTTAATCAGATCGATAATTTGCATCTTTTCTGTATGTGGTACATCTTCTCTAAACTGGGCTATCATCTCTTTCCAATGATATATAAACATATGTTGTTCATCTAAATCAAATTGTTTTTTAAGAACAGGCCATTGTTCTGTATTACGAATATCTAAGTTTTTATCGTCACTTATAAACTCAACTCGATCTAAAATACTTTTAACGCTACGACTAAGTTTTTGAGCTATGGCATCAGGAGCAAGACCACTTTTACTCAAATGCTCTATTTGAAATAGTTCTTCTCTAGTAAACCTACCTTGCTTTAATATAGTCATATCCGTACTCCTCTAAAATTTCGTCGATAGCCTCATAGATTCTATCCTTTTTCACCTTAGATATGGTCATACCGTCTCTCATCCTAAGATAATCTGTTCGTAAATTAATATCTAAGTGTATATCTATCAGTTTTAATACTTCTTCACATTCAATATTATCTATAAACTGAACATCATAAAACATATTACTCTCTGACTCGTCTTGTACATTATCAATACTAATAGTATCAATAAGATTCTTCCTACTAATATTGTTTAAAGATCTTTTAGTCATATCTTCAGCAATATCTAATCTGTAGTAATGATCTCTGTGAAAGTTTAACAACCTGCGTCTAATGTGAACAGACAGAAAGTTCTCCAATGGAGCGGAACCATTAAACTTTGGTAATACCTTCCAGCCAATAATAAACGCTTCTTGTTTCATATCTTCGATGTCATAATATCCAAACTTATACTTAGATACCATTTTGTTACAAACTTTTAATATTATTGCGGTTATTTCGTCTTCTGTGAGATGACTTAGATGCTTATTTTTCGACATCGTCTAATTCTGCCAAGAGTGCCTGTGCCTGCTCAACAGTGACATCGGGGATCTCAAGTTCTTTTTTAATCTCAGCGTCCAACGAAGCAGTTGCCTTGATTTCCAGAGTACTTTCGACATTTTGTGACTTTTTTTCTTCTGACATGATTTTTTCCTTGATTTCGGACTGTTTTTCGTATACTATAAAATACCAACAATATTATAGTCGAAAACGAGAGAAATGACAAAAAGACTGACAGAACAAGAACATAAGCTCATACATGAAATGTGTCGTAATAACAGTGACGCTAAAATATTAGTAGAATTAAACCGTATAAGGCGTAGCTTAAAAATTACAGAAGTTGTTACTAGTGCACAAGTTAGAACATCCAGAATGAACGCGGGACTTCACAAAACTAAGGGTAAACATAGTAGAATAAGGAAGGATAAAAGAAATGAAATTTAGTAGTGTAATGACGTATGGATGTTTAGGAGGTGGTATAGGTAACTTTTACAATATTGCTACTACACATACTGGTGAATATGATTATGTTTTAGGCACTATATCATTAGCCTTATTTTGGATTGCCTCTGCCTTATTTCATAGAATAGAAGTAGATAAAGAAAAGGAAACAAAATGAATTTTACAATCAATCTTAACACAGTAAAATCTTGGGGGTGTTACCTAACAGCCTCTGCTTTGGTAGGTTGGGGATGTGGCTCCGAAGAAGACTACATTGGCCTTTTTACTATAGCTGCTTTACTTATGATTGCTAATGCATTATTTGATATAGTAAACAGTTTAGAGAACAATAAAGGAAATACATGACAGAATTGAATATAAAACAGTTACGAAATTATGATCTTGGTGGTATCTTCGTACCGGTATATAATGAAGAATTTGAACAGCTAATCAAAATAGCTGAAACTGCAACAAAGTATGCAGCATCAAGAAAAGTAGTTTATGGTACAAAATCAACACACAAAGATTTTCGTCGTATGCAAGAATTAGAAGACGAACTTAGCACACTTGTAGCAAATGTCGAACTTGAATCATGAGATGTTTAATAACTGGAGGAGCGGGTTTTATAGGATCACACCTAGTAGACCTGTTGGTAGAAATAGGTAACACTGTTTATGTATGGGATAATCTACACAGGTGGAAGAATACCGACACGTACCATTTTAACGACAAAGCTAATTATGCAACAGTAGACATAACTGATACTAATTTGATGTTTCATCCCCCTCTTGATGCTATATTTCATTTAGCGGCTATACCTAGATTACAACATTGTTACGATTCTATAGAAAAGGCATTAGAGGTAAACTATCAAGGTACTGTTAATATGGCCAACCTAGCCATTTATAAAGGTACAAGATTTAATCATGTTAGTTCGTGTGCGATATACGAACCTTATTTAAACGAATACAGCTATAGTAAGTATTTAGCTGAATCTTACATAGAATATTTACGCAAACAACGATCTGATACAAGAACGTATAATATAGCTCGATTAGGTAATGTGTATGGCCCACGCGAGTATGATACACTAATAACCAAACTAAAAAATAGTCCGTATGATATTATACAAGTAAATGGTGATGGTAAACAAAAACGCAATTTTGTACACGTAGAAGATGTTGTATTAGGTTTATTGACCATGAATGAATTTCATAACGTTACGTGTGATTTTGGTAATCAAGTCTACTCAGTAAATAAGTTAGTAAAGATGTTTGGTAAAACACCTGACTACCAATCTATCCCAATACCAGAAATGTACAAAGTTAAACTAAACATAAAGAAAACTTATCACGATATTGGGTGGAAGCCTTACAAAAAGTTAAAGGATTACGTATGAAAATAACAATACCTCTTGTAATTTGTAGTATGCTGTGTATATCTCTATCGGCTATGGTAGGAGTGTTTGTTAGCTCTCTTTGTTGGGCTTTTACGATGTTCGGCTGTTTGTCTGTGTGGTGGATACTAACTGGTTATTTGGCTTATTTAGGAACAAAGGAAAAAGACAATGAGAAACATTAAAAACTATGAAAAAATTGCTAAGGTAATGGGTCAGTTTGATTTTGTACAAACTCGGTCATTAATGGAACATTTAGATTGGCATTGGAATTTGGGTACTGATGACGTTTTATATGGTGTGCCCGAAGTATCTGATTTAGTTGATATGGCCCATTCCTTGTTACTTAGAAGTCTTAATAGTGGATCTGCCTCATCAGGTGGATTTGAAGCTACATACGATAAGGGTATGTTAAGTTTAAAGTTTGTCACTGAAGAAACTGTTGATTCTGACAGCTATGATTATGAGGAATTGGGCACTGTTTCATCTGTAGGAGAAAATCATGAAGTATAAATATATAATATACCAATGTAAGAGTGGTCAAGAACAAGATGCTTTATATGGTTACTTGGAGTCATTGAATTATAATACGGGACTCAGTTCAAAATGGCACTGCAAAAGCTTTGGTTTCTTTTGTATATGCTGTTCTGATAGATATTTAAGTTGTTATCTTCGTGATAACAAACGCACGTCTGCTTTAAAACAAACACTTCATTGTGAAAATTTAACACACGTCTTAAAGAGTATTGGATACATACAATCAGGTTTAGAGTCTAATTTAAATAAAGGAGAAAACAATGGCTAATCTAGGACTAAGTATTAGTAATGAAATAATGGAAATGGGTGTTGGGTATGAGTGTAAAAGCGAACAAGAGGCTCAAGCGTTAGATGGCTGGCTAAAAACCAATAACTATCCCAATTGTGACATATTGAATCAAGACAGATCTGCTGGTTCGTTGGGAAATCGTATGCATGTATTGGTTAAGTGTGACAAGCAAGAATCTCTTTGGTTTTTTAATATAGGCTGTACAAGCGTAAAGGGTAGTAAAGATGTTACGATGTGTACTAGTCTACAACAAGTTATAGAGCGTGTTAGATATCGTGAGTTGATACAGAAGACAGCAGATGTTCCAAACGAAGTTAACGAAGTTAGACCTTTTGCTACACAGGTTCAAAATATTAAAGTTAGTACCGATTTCAGTAGAAAAGAACTGTTTGAATTAGGCAGAGTAGGACCATATAATAGGTTTATTAATTATCCTGTTGAAATTACTACTGAAATAAACGATCTGTATCTATCAAAAGAAGCCATGCAAGACATGATGGACTGGTGTAAGCCGTCACATGAGATTATTACACCAAAAGCTTTTTGGAATCTTTCACCTAAAGACTGTTGTGCGATGGCAAGAAAAATGAGTGATGAACGTTTTGAGGAAATGCTAGACTATCCTCTATCTGAAACAAATGATACATATGATTATAAAGGAGCAACTGATGCCATTGAATCATACCCCATCCAAAATAGGATATAAGTGTAAAACACAACAGGAAGCTAATGCACTTTATGCTTGGTTAACAGTTGAGAGTTACGATGATCCATTACATGATTTACAAATAACATCTCAAAGAGCAATGCATTGTATGACACTATGCGTATATACTAATCAAAACAAAATGTTGTGGTTTTTAGATTTACATGATGCAATATTTAACAATGCTGATGTAGTAATGTGTAAGAATGTTAAAGACACAATTGAGGCTGTATTATTTATACAATGTTTAATAAGGAGCAAATGATGACACTAAAGTATTTTATTAACACTGAGCAAGAGCTTAGAGCACTAAGCCGACACTTATTAGAATCTGGCTATGCGTATAAAGGAGATTTATACGGAAAAGAAGTATATGATGAGTTGAATGCTAATGTGTGTTTTAGTATAATTATTAAGCCTGTTGATAGAAGCTATTCTTATCATAGTCTTAATCATACTTATGAAGATGGTGGAAACTATACCTTGTGTTACCGCATGAATGAAGTGGTCAAACGTCTACAAGGTACGTGGTATCCTGAACCTGAACAAACAAATACCACAATGACATATCAAGAAGCTAGAGCCTTACAAGAATATTTGCAAAGTAAGGGATTTAGATTTAGGTGTGATGTGGCTTCGTGGAGAACAGATGAATGTAGATTTATAGATATTCGTTTGGACAATAAAACATTTACTTGGCAACAGGCGGGGCGTTCACTGTATCCTGCTTATGATTCTGGTACAGTTAGTTACAATTTGAAACAAGTGTGGGACAAACTTCAGTAACATAGGGAACAAATGACTATTATACGACACAGAACCTATAATATGCAAGAAGCTGATGCGTTAGTTAATTATGTTAAGCGTAAAGGTTTTTTATTTAGATGTCATTGTACTGTGGATAGGACAGATGAATTTTGCTATCTAGATATTGATACTACAAATAAAACATATACTTGGGAAAGGGCCGGAGAATCATTGTGTTATCGTGGCGTGACCAAAACTAATTCGAGATTAAAAGATACATGGTATGAGTTACAACAAGTGGTTAACGGCTTATCTTATCACACCCCTTAACACATAATGTAACACAGGAACATAAGGAACAAATGAACATGCGGGACTATTTGTGGATAATTGATATAGACTGGCTTGCTAGTATATTCTATTTTGGTAGTGGTGTATTAAATGGTGTAGAGAATACTATCACACGCATACAGAATGAGTTTCAACCTAAGTCTATAGTGGGAGCGTTAGATTCAAGACCTTCCTTCCGCCATCTTCTTCTTGAGGAGTATAAGGGGGATAGGCCACAAAAGGACGAAAGCTACAAGAATCAGTTTCGTGACATGGTTGCCAATTGTTCCATTCCGTTACTTCAGGTGGATACATATGAGGCAGATGATCTGATTGCTTCGTATGTTACACAGATGGCAGATCGGGGTGAAGTGTGCGTAATGGTCAGTGGCGACAAAGACCTGAGACAGTGTCTGCGTAAACGCAGTATTGGACAATATTTAAAACGTACAGGTAAACAGTGGCAGTTCTATTCAATAGATGATGCTGAATACGACTGGCATGTGAAACAGGAGTTCTTTATTGACTACCAGACACTTGTTGGTGACGGCTGTGATAAGATACCCGGTTGTAGAGGTATAGGGCCGAAGACGGCTGTAGCACTAATAAACAATTACGGATCAATTGATTCAATCATGAAACATCTTGATGATGAGTTTATGACAAAGGCAATTAGCAACAGGTTGTTGCATAAGGCATTTGATGTAGAGTTGAATAGGCAACTTGTAACATTAGTGACGGATATAGTGTTGCCTAGTGTAACAATGGAAACATTTGCGAATGAGACGGGGTTTGACTAACAATTGTAACAATTGTAACAATGGAAACAGGAGTAACACAATGGCAAGTAAAGATAAAACAGTACAAGAAGAACTAGATGAGACAAAAGAGGAGCTAGAAAAACTAAAAAAAGAGCTTCGTGATATAGAAAATGAACCTGACGACATATTTGAAGTTTTTGGATTCTAGACTGAAACAATAAGGAACAAAAGTATGACTGTTGAAACAATTGAAGAGTATTGTTATAAACCAGATAGTGTGAATAGTAAAGAACCTTTCCTTAAGCCTATACCAGATTATGTAGCTCAAGACGTATTTCTATTATTTTTTAAATACGAATTGGTAGATATTGATAGTGATGGTGATGTTGTAGAGTTCAGGTGCAGAAATGAGATTGGTGATATGACGGACTATCAATGCCGTTTAAACAAAGATTCAGACGACATTAATACATTAAGAGATTTTGAAAAGAATGTTGTAGTGCTTGAAGAAGTTATGAGTATTAAGTATTCTAGATATTTAATTGCAAACAGTAAAGGTCAATTGAGATTTTTGGCTCATCCAAACCGATGTTATGGTTTTCACCCACACACATAAGTAACAAATGGTCACAATTGACATAAAGGAGTATCAAGTGCAATTTTTCCAAATGTTCATACTACTAGCCATACTGTTCCACATTAGCATACTAACGTTTACAATATTGTTACTAACTGGGTTTGTGTGTTTTGTAACAGGAATGTGGGACTTTGAAAAGTAAATGTTTAATGGTGATACATTAGCCCGCGACACATAAATAACATATGTCATATTGTTTCATTAAGGGAGATTAGGTAATACATATTGAAAATAGAGGCCAGTATCGGGAATGAACCCCCGCCCCCCCAGACTGCCTATCTTACCTAGTTTACCAAGACACTATAAACCCCCCGAACTACGCAGTGTGGAATTCCATGACATTTGTATACCATGCCGAATCATCGGCATTCCTTGACCTGTTGGGGTTGACAGTGTACGGATAATCTGGTATACTTCGCCCTACTCTCCAATTCACATCTACTCAACCTTATCTCTCCTATCACCTTTCACCTTACCTATCTTCACATCCTCGATCTTACCTATCTTCTCCAAAGTACCTATCTATGCCAATCTACCTATCTCCACAATGTACGGCTATACATGTACAAGTGTACACCTACCTATACAAATGCACAAAATCGATTATGACAAGAGTAGTAAACTTGAAAAATTTTGAGAAATTGCAGTCTGCCGATATATTCCGGTCTGCTGTTTTCCAATTATTTTCAAAATTGTTTCACTTTGCTGTTGACAGAATCGGAAATGTTCCGATAATGTTTTGTAGATGAACAACGTTGTTCATCATCTCGCAACCCTTTTTAGGAGTAGGAAAAATGTCAGAAAATCGCCACATCGCAGAAACAGAGATTGAAGATCACAAGAGCGAGGGACAGGAAATGCAATGGCCCGATGATAATCCTGTTAACATCGGACACGAAGGAGACGGACTGTTTCCCCGCAATGTCGTTTGGGACAATATCGAACCTGTCAATACTGCTAAGGTAATCGACGGAATGTTCTCGGATGCTCTTGACGATCACTGCGAAGCATTGCAGGACGAATCGGATGAGGTTGAACGGATGGACTACCCCGATTATGATGCTGAGTTCTTCTGTGATGCAGACAATTCTTAACTGTCCTTCTATCCTCTAGGGGTTGCAATGTGCAACCCCTTTTCTTTACTCTCACAGGAGATTAGTCAAATGGAGTTTGCTCTTGTCGTAGCCATTGCTATCGCTCTATTCATCGGCATTGCAGGTTATGTTATCGACGAATCGTAGTGTCTTCCCTAACCGTACCCTATGGTGCCACGTGGAAACAAAAAAAACAAATTGTGACAAATGGGGTTGACAGTCGATCCCAACTATGATACAATTCGCCTCTAAGGAAATGAAATTTATCCCCTGATTCGGAAGGACTGTCTAGCCTAAAACTATAATCTTTCTGTCTGTTCCGCAAAAAACCACTGTATAGACTTGATTACCTAAGAAAATACTTTGGTCACTCAACAGCAGAACAGAAATAAAAAGTTTACAAGGTTATTCAGTCCTGTTTTTACAGCGGTGGGATAGGGGTTGAGTCCCTAGATGCGAGACTGGGTTGATTCCCTCTATCTTTTTTTACAAGGAAAAAACTATGAGCAAAACTTGGCAACATTATTCAGAACTATCGCCATTCGCAATTACAACCGATAAAGGACATTTCGTAGTCTTGCAGTGTCGAGACGAAGAACATGCGTCAATTCGCTATAATGAGGAAGAGAGTCATCGAGGCAACATTACTTCAATCGAAAGGGTTGCATAGTGGCCGATGTTACACTGATCACAAAGGACGGTAAGGTAAAAAAGTTTAACACCACAAAAAAGATGACAGCAGGAGAGCATAGTTTTAACTGGGCTATCGTCCATCGACCGGAATGGTTCAAGAGAAGCAAACGAAAATAATCTCACTGCAAAATCGGTAGACTGGTAGGCTATGTTTGTCAGATAGATAAGCGTATACCTATCAGTCTTTTTTTATTACGATTCTCGCCTGAACATGTGTTCACCGTAGTATTATGTATACCGACCGGGTTGGGGGTGTACGTCTGTATAGTTCTTCGGTATGTGGTCTGACAAGCGTACAGTAGTGGTCTCACGTATAGTAACGTCGTGGCGTGTACATATGTACAGTTAGGCGTTTTTCGTATATTGGTGTACATGCGTGCAGTGGTGGACATAAAGTTTTTTATTATTTTTATTTTTTTGGCACAGGATTTGCCGAGTAGTGTACAAATGTCTTTTTGGCATGGAATTACTTTTGGCATGGAAATTGCTCTAGTCGAGTTTTGGCACAATAGTTGCACAGTTAGGCATTTTATTTTATTTCAAGATTCCTGCAATAATAGCCTATATAGTATTGACTAGAAATGAAAATATGGTATAATTCGCTTATCAGAAACGCAATAACACAAATGAAAGGGAATTATGAGACTCACAGAAAAGGAATGGAATGGAATCAAAAGACCTGAAAGGGGACCGTATCCAAAAGGGGTTGTAAACGGACCACAGCCCACAACCAAACGAGGTATCTTGAGACGCAAGAGAATAATGGAAGGAAAATAAAATTGGATGAAATTTTAGAAACGTCAAGAGTTTGGGCAAAAAAAAGGGACGATGACAGCTTGGATGAGTTTTCCCCTATGGGGCTATTTGCCACAATGGAGATTCTCATAGATACTGAACATAAGAACAGTTTAATAGGAGAAATCGAGGAAAAGATTGAACAAGTGTACAGTCATATCAATATGTTAAAAGGTATGATTCCAGAATTGACTGATCTGGAAAATTTCTTAGAATTTGTCAAAAAAGAGGAGATTGTTGTTGACTAGCTGTTGAGATTATTGTATAATAGTCTCTGTCGAATTGGGAACCTTAACTTTTTTTGGAGTATGTCAAATGTCAGTAGAAGTAAAAGAGGGAGAAAGAAACGACAGAGTATCCTATGAGGATTTTATCTTAGGATACAAAAAAGGTTGTGAGGACGGGTTGACAAATGAGGAAATTGCAGATTCGATGGATATGGTTCCTTCTTCCTGTAATTCGAGAGCATCACAAGAGCGGAAAAAGTGTAAACTATTGGGGTTTGCCTTGCCGTACCCCAAAGGCGGGACGGGAAATGGTTCCTCAAAAGAGGATAAACGGAAAAAGACTGTTTCGTTTCTCTCCAATCTGTTGCAAGAGATTGACGCAACAGACAAAAAGGAAAAGACAGACGACAAGACGAAAAGCTAGTCAATCGGCTAGGGGGAAATTTCCCCCTAGCTTTTCTCTTTTATGAGGTTATACAATGCAGTTAGACATTGCCTATAAACCTATATTCTCGCAGTATTGGGCTATAATGTCAAAAGGTTTAGAGTTTAGCAGAATAGTTCCCTGCGATTATTGTCTAATTGTAGATGGATGCAAAACCTATACAAGCAAACAATATAAAGAAGTAGAAATAGTTCGCAACAGAATAAGGGAATCTGCCATAGCCTAACTAAACAAGTGTTCACTACTGAACAAGTGTTCCCGGTGGTCTTATGTACACCAACCGGATCGCCGGGGTACGTTTATACAGTATGCAAATGTACACTATATACATATGTACAGTCTGGTGCATAAGTGAACAGATGTATAGTGGTGGTCTTACGTCTACTAGTCGCGTGGGGTGAACATGGGTACAGTTAGCCATTTGTACAGTAAAGTTCTTTTGGGATTGGGCTTGACAAGCTAGGGTAGTTATGGTATAATGGTCGGCAGAGTAGTCTAGTCAGTTAGTTAATTCTTAGCTAAGGGAGTAGGTAAAATGTTTGTTACGGGTACAAGAGAAGAGTTTATTGCAGCAGTAGAAGGAAGATTATTACAAGACAGCTTCTTTCCACGACCGAAAAACTTTTTCGCTACACTAAAACCATTAGATAGAAAGGTAATACAGTCACATAGTATTAAGTCAGAAGAGGAGAAGAGAGCATTCCTTAAGTCAATCTTAAAGACAGTCGATTGAAGTCTAGCTACGCTATATTTATAGTGTAGCTTTTTCTATTGGTACATAGTCGATTCATACAAGGAACAATCATGCAAATAAAAGGTCTTACTATCAGTCAGTTAGAATTGTGTGCCAGCAAAATTGGTATACAATTATATGATGCTCGTATCAATAATGACTATGTGTTGTGTAGACTACAACTAAAAAGTGAACAGTATCGTAAATATAAAGGTACTCGTAAAGTCTGGGCTGTCTGTTGGCATGGCTATAGAGACTTTTTTATAGAAGTCTACAAAGTCAACGAAGATTCTATTATTGATACTATGTTCGCTAAGTATAATAGTCTGGAACACTTCTATTACACTTATCCTGAAACTGGCAATATTAATGTTGGTAGTAAAATGAATCCAATACCACACAATAAAGCATGTCAGTGTTATCCACGTACTGGTGACATTATGACTGAACTTGATATTATGGCTGTACTAAATCTTTAGTAATAGTCGGGGCCATTAGTTCAACGGTTAGAACGCCGTTCTTATAAAGCGGTAACGATGGTTCGACTCCATCATGGCCTATTTATTATGTTCTTCACGATGACAATTAGAGCATAGTAATATACCTTTAGCTAATTCTTTTTTAGCTTTCTCTGTTAGATTTATAGTCACGCTAATTCTTGAAACAGAAAACTCTTTTTCGTTTGGGTCTAAGTGATGGAATTCAAGTGCAGCTAAACATTTATTATATCCACAACGAATACATTGTCCACCCATATAATTTACGACCAATTTCTTATAGTCAAGTCTTTTCTTGCGTGAGACTATATTATTACATTTTTTACAATATGCGACTAATACACAATCAGTGGAATATGTTGTGTTCTTTGCTTTCTTCTTATAGAATTGCTCTACAGGTAGATACACCTTACATATTGAACACATTTTCTCAGTTCGGTCTTCGTTGTAAGTAGTTAAAAAACCCATTTGATTCTCCTTATAGTCTAAGTGTATTGAAAGTCAGTTAATAGTATTATACGCAGTGTGTACTATACTGACAAAAAACTTTGAATAATTGACAAATAATATGTCTTGGCTAAATAAGACAGGTGGTGAACATGCGTACAGTCAGGGAGCTGAGACTGAGTCTCAATCTCAATACGTCTGTACACTACCTTTTTTGTGGTTTTTGGTCTTGCAATAGCCGATCTTGTATGGTATAATCTCCGACATATAGGGATTTTCTGTCTAGCTAACCATGTATTAACCATGTAGGAGAAAATTATGATAGGTACACAAGAGATGCGAGATAGAGATGAAGATACAGCAGAAGCAAAAACATACACCATGATACTTATGAGAAATGGTAATAAGGACAAAGTAACAAGATTAGTATCTAATCTTAACCAATTACCTACAGATATGAACTTTATTGTCTTAGCACGTAATGTTTCTGAAGAAATGAACAGCTTTGTACAAAAAATTATGCCTATGATAGAAAAATTCCAATAAAAGTATGGTTTTGACCCCCTATTGTATAAAACATGCATAAGGGGAACTAAATATGAGGGGAATTATCCACAAAATCACTAAAATAGGTTTGACTAGTACACAGAATACCACAAAAAATCATTAGAATAGCACAAAAAATAAAAAAATGTGTGTAAAAAAATTATTTTTAGGGTAATACTGGTTAAAATTTATTTTTTTCGTAGGATTTCTAGGAATTTTCTTTAGGTTTTGGGATAATTCTTCTCTCTCTAGGTTATTTTTTATGTTCTGTGAGGTTTGTTTTAGGTTAATTAGGAGATTATTATGGTATCTGATTGGATTGTTGGTATATGGACTTTAATCGCAACTATAATGGTAATGCATGGTTGCATCATTCATTGCGTTATACATGATGATGCTGAAGCTGAAGTGGCTAACAAATTTTTAATAGCTGGCCTTTTTATGGCAATTTTCTCGGCAATGCACTACTCCGGCATGTAGACAATTAGGCTTTCTTAGCAAACAACACAAAAACACTTCTGCAAAATAGAAAAAACAATTAAAAAGGAGAAACTATGTACGTGATTGTGAAGCGTGTGATTGTTATTGAGAGTGACGAATATGGAGATCGTCCTGTAAGTTATAATGCTATTGTGATTGATTCTGGTTGTCATTATAGTATGGAGGATGCAACTAAAGAATCTGACAATCTTAATGACACACATAAGACTGATGTGTATAGCTGTGTATTCATATTAAAC
>SDBT01005823.1_pt1 | contig 20624 bp, 19 predicted proteins | sample 2277101 | NCBI WGS metagenome assembly SDBT01 (sample SAMN10404973, study PRJNA504765) | marine sediment metagenome | isolation source: marine sediment core GS10_PC15, 103 cmbsf | place: Arctic Ocean: Southern Knipovich Ridge | collected 2010 | reverse complement strand
GCAATCATAGTAGCCAGCTTGAAGGTGGAACCCGGTTCTGTACTCTCCCCAATAGCAAAATTGTAGTTTTCGCGATAGTTCCCATCCTCTTCCACAGCCAGGTTAGCAATGGCCTTTACCCTTCCGGTTTTCACTTCCATTAGCACAACCGTTCCATGATCGGCTTTGCATTGCATCAATTGGGTATGTAAAGCATTTTCTGCAACATCCTGCAAGTCGACATCGATGGTGGCCACAACATCGAATCCGTCTTTTGGCTCGATCTCATTGGCATCATTTATGGGCATCCAGATGTCACCACGTATCTTCCTCATCAGTCTGTATCCTTCCACACCTTTCAATTCCGTATCATATGCTCCCTCTAAACCAACAACACTCCGCAGGTCGCTGCTCATGGTATAACCAACTGTTCTGGCAGCCAGCATCCCATAGGGTCTCACCCTTCTGTTCTGCTGCACATAAATTACTCCGCCCCGGTACCTCCCCTGGTCATAGATGGGAAACTGTTTCACCTGCTGCAGCTGAATATAGTTCACATTTCTCTTGACCAGGAAGTAACGGTTTCCACTTTCCCAGGCCCGCACCAGTTCTCGCTTGTAGGTAGTCCAATGCCTGTCCTGAAATAAGTTGGAAAGTGATTTGGAAAGCTTATCCACACCGCTGTCAAAGATCCCCCGTGTAAAGGATTCTGAACGAAAGTCCATGCGGATCTCATAGAAAGGAACCGAGACAGCCATTAATCTTCCATCGGAGGAGAAGATGTTGCCTCGATTTGGCTCAATGACCTTATGACGGATGGTACTGTTCTCCTCCTGGGCCCAGGTCTCTTTTTCAAAAACCTGTAAATGGAGGGCTTTTCCGAGAATGGCCAGGCCAATAAGCAACATCCCAAGATATACCAGGGATGTCCTTACCAGTATGTCTCGCTTTAGTGACATTTCACTGCTCGGTTCTAATTAGTTTTTTAGGAGGCTCCAGATTCTCTTCCAAATCCAAATCATATCGGTTAACCAGTCGCACTACTTCCGATTGACGACTGATCCTTACCAGATCGGATGAAAAGGTGATAGATTTCGCCCTCATCTCTTTCACTTCACTTTGCAACCGGCTCAGACGAATAACGGTTTTCTCCGAATGGTTCCGGTTGGTGATGGAACCAAAAGCGATCAATACCAGTAACAGTATAAATCGATACTGCTTTAGCACTGATTTTCGGGTAAGCACATTTCCATCCAGAAGGTCCCTCAGGGAAAAACTCTTCTCCTTCTCCTCGATGGACTGGTCAAATTCTATGTTTCTTCCTTCTTTAGCCATCAGTCAATTCTTTCCGCAATTCTCAATTTGGCACTCCTTGCCCTGTTGTTCTCTTCAACCTCCTCATTTGAAGGGGTAATTACACTTCTGTTCACCAGCTTCCAGGGTGATTCTATATTTCCATAAAAGTCCTTTTGTATGGTTCCTTCCAGGTTCCCGGAGCGCATATAGTTTTTCACCATGCGATCCTCGATGGAATGATAGGTAATAACCACCAGTCTCCCGCCATCTACAAGGATGCCTGCTGTCTGAACCAGCATTTCCTGTAAGGATTCCATTTCCCTGTTCACTTCAATTCGCAATGCCTGGTATACCCTGGCAAGGAACTTACTGGGCTGACCTTTGGGTATGAATCTTTTCAATGCCCTCTCAAGATCCATAGTGGTTTTCAACTCTCCCTCCTGTCTGGCTTCCAAAACCGCGTAGGCAAGTTTCCTTGCATTGCCCAATTCTCCGTAAGCCCTGAAGATCTTTACCAGATCTTCAGGGGTATACTTGTTCAACACCTGCGAGGCTGACTTTTTGCTTCGGACATCCATACGCATATCAAGCGATGCATTTGCTTTAAATGAAAATCCCCTTTCTGGTCTATCGATTTGATGTGATGAAATACCCAGATCTGCCAATATTCCATCCACCTTCCCCATGGCATGATATTTCAGATAATTCCTTAAGTATCTGAAGTTTGCGTCGACAAAAATGACCCGCTCATCATCTGGAACATTGGCTTTGGCATCCTGATCCTGATCAAAGGCCATAAGCTTGCCGTTTTTCCCCAACTTTTTTAGAACTTCGCGTGAGTGTCCCCCTCCTCCAAAGGTCAGATCCACATAGTTGCCCTTTGGCTTGATCTTTAATCCTTCTATACTTTCATGCAACAATACTGACTTATGATAGCCCATTATGTGTCTGGTTCATCAAATGATCTACCTAATATTTTCTCGGCCATGGCTGCAAAATCATCATCGGCCACACTCACTTGTCCGTACTGATCCGAGGCCCAAATCTCAATTTTGCCGGATTGACCGGCCATCACTACTTCGCCTTTAACCTTTGCATAATCTAACAACCTCTTTGGGATCAGCATCCGGTTGTTGGCATCTAATGAAACTTCTGCGGTACCCGAAAAAAACATCCTTAGAAAACGAGCATGTTCTTTGTTGTATGGATTTGTCCGGGTCCGGATAATCTTGTTCTGTTTCTCCCACTCTTCCATGGGGTACATGATAAGGCAATGTTCAAACACATCCCGCTTCAACACAAAGCCTTCCTGCACAGCTTCCCTGATCTGCTTTTTGAACGCAGCAGGAAAGGAAAGACGTCCCTTTGAATCAAGCCTGACAGTATAGTCTCCGATAAAAGTTATCATAGGGCTTTTGTGGGTTTGAGGGTAAAAATAGAATTATTTATCCACTTTATACCATTTTATCCCACTTTTTCCCACTTTGTGAATAACTTTTATGAAACCAATGAAACAGGCTGGCCGTGGGGTCCGCAGGGAAATTTTTAATACTTTTGTAACTGAATTGTATGTTTTATTGACCGGAAAGATCCACCTATGGACGAAGCAATCTATAAAAAGAACTTTAAGCCCATCAATATCAAGGACTTATTTATGGATAAGAATCCGTCCCTGGCACGTTGGATCCCACGCTTCATATACCGGCTTCTTTCCAAAATCTTACGCATCGATTTTGTTAATGATTCCTTCCTGTATCCTCACGGACATAAAAAGGATGTGGATTTTGCCCGGGCCACCATAGAAGTACTAAATATAAGCCTGGAAGTAAAGGGCCGGGAGAACCTACCGGCCGATGGCAGGTATATTTTTGCTTCCAATCACCCACTGGGAGGATATGATGGAATGATGATCATCAGCGAACTGAGCCGCACCTACAGCCACCTGAAAGTCCTTGTAAATGATCTGCTAACCAACGTGAAAAACATGGATGGACTCTTTGTCCCTATCAATAAACACGGAGCCCAGGCCATTGAAAACATAAGGCGTATCAATACCATTTTTGAATCCGATGAACAGGTAATTACATTTCCGGCGGGACTGGTTTCCCGCAAGCACAATGGAGTGATCAAAGATCCTGAATGGCAAAAGAGTTTCATGACAAAAGCGGTTCAGACCAAAAGAGACCTGGTGCCCATTCATGTTACAGGAAGAAATTCAAATTTTTTCTACAACCTCTCCAATTTCAGGAAATTCTTGGGTATCAAAGCCAACCTGGAGATGTTTTTCCTGCCCAATGAGGGCTATAAGCACCGTAATAAGCATTTTGTTATCACCTTTGGAAAGCCTATTCCTTATGAGACTTTTGATAAGCGTTTCAGTCCGAAAAAGTGGGCTCAGCTTGTGAAAGACCATGTCTATTTGATTGCTGATGACCCCCAGAAAAATTTCAGTTTCCTGTAAAATTAACGATCCTACTATGTCAATGAAGGAGATCATACCCCCGGTACCAATTGAAGCCCTGCAAGAGGAGCTTTCCAAGGATAAATTTATTCGAAAAACTAACAAAGCAGGTAATAAGATTTATATTGTCAACGCAGTGAATGCCCCCAATACCATGCGTGAAATTGGCCGGTTGAGGGAGCTCTCCTTCCGCAATTCAGGAGGAGGTACAGGTCTGGAATGTGACCTGGATGAATATGATACCGGGGAAGGCGCTTACCAGCAGCTAGTGGTTTGGGATCCGGATGAGCAAGCTATTTTGGGAGGATATCGTTTCTTTATCTGCGAATCCAATAAGTGTTTCAAAGATGGGCATGTGCGATTGGCCACAGCAAAGTTGTTCAATTTCTCGGACACTTTTATTTCTGATTATCTCCCCCATTTGATCGAACTGGGACGTTCATTCGTTCAACCAAAATACCAGACAACTGCCTTTAAAAGAAAGGGTATTTATGCACTGGATAACCTATGGGATGGGCTGGGTGCACTGATGCTGGATTTTCCCCATAAGAAATATATGTTTGGGAAGGTGACCATGTACCTTCATTACCATCAGATGGCCAGGGATATGATTCTCTTTTTTCTGAACAAGTATTTTCCTGATAACGAGGGACTTGTAACGACTAAAGAGCCCCTGATAATGGCTACCGACCGGGCCAGACTTACAGCCATATTTACAGGACAGGACTACGAAGAAGATTATAGGATTCTTTCGAAGCAGGTTCGCGCATGCGGCGAAAATATTCCACCATTGATCAATGCCTATATGAACCTTTCACCCTCCATGAAGACCTTCGGGACCGTAATGAATAAAACCTTTGGTGGTGTGGAAGAGACCGGGATCATGATCACGTTGAATGACCTTTATAAGGCAAAGGTGGAGCGCCATGTGATAAATTACGTCCCACAAGCATTCATGAAAATCAGAAGCCTCCGCAGAAGAGACCTGAAAATCAAAAGGCTGGTTAGAAGGTTTAAATTCAATAAGCGCGGGAATTGATTCCGTGAATATAATTCAGGAATGATGTACAGGCCACTTTGTTCCCTCCAGGTGTGGGATAATCTCCTGTAAAATACCAATCACCCAGGTCATCGGGTACAGCATCATGCAAGTTTTCAATGCTCTGATAGACTATTTTCACTTCGGATTTCACATTGCTATCGGTAAGCATCTCAGCTATTTTCAAGCTCACCTGCTCTGGGGTAAAGGGTTTATATATATCTTTCACATAATTGACATACTCCTCCTTGGGAAGATCTTTCTGCATATTGCACTTCTTATAAACCTCATTGATTACGTGCTCCATCTCATTTTGTTTGAGCAGTGCAATGGCAGCCTGGAAAGCCGTAAAATCACCCAGCTTTGCCATATCAATCCCATAGCAGTCGGGGTACCTGATTTGAGGTGATGAAGAAACCACTACAATCCGCTTTGGCTCTAACCTGTCGAGGATCTTTATGATGCTCTGCTTCAGGGTAGTCCCCCTTACTATACTGTCATCGATGATCACCAGATTATCCAAACCAGGACGAATGGTCCCATAGGTAATATCATACACATGACTCACCATATCTTTGCGTCCTTTGTCCTGTGCTATAAAGGTCCTTAACTTCAAATCCTTAATGGCCACTTTTTCGATTCGCACACGGGAAGACATGATCTCAAGCACTTCCTCCTGATTACAACTGCCATTAAACTTCTGGAGTTTTGCCCATTTCGCTTTAACCAGGTATTCTTCGACCCCTTGTACCATTCCATAGAAGGCGGTTTCTGCAGTATTGGGTATGAAAGAAAAGACCGTGTCTTCCACCTCATAATCAATGGCCTCCAGGATATCGGGGACCAGCAACCCGCCAAGCTTTTTCCGTTCCCGGTAGATCTCCTGGTCACTGCCCCTGGAAAAATAGATCCGCTCAAAGGAGCACGATTTCTTCTCCTGCGGTTCGCGAATCTGATCAATGGACACTTCGCCTGATTTCTTCACCACAATGGCATGTCCTGGAGGTAATTCTTTGACCTTTTCAAAATCAACATTCAAGGCAGTTTGAATGACAGGCCGCTCTGAGGTGACAACGACAATTTCCTCATCATGGTAGTAGTAAGCCGGCCTTATTCCCCAGGGATCGCGCATGGCAAAAATGTCTCCATGCCCCATCATACCGGCCACTGTATATCCACCGTCCCATCGCTTACTTGCTTCTTGCAGGACCTTTGCGACATTAAGGCTCCTGCCTATCTGATCTGTAATGTCCTTGTTGGCATAACCTTCGGATTTGAACTTATCAAACAATCGCTGATTCTCAGTATCCAGAAAGTGACCCACCTTCTCCAGCATGGTTACTGTATCGGAATACTCCTTGGGATGTTGTCCCAGCTCCACCAGTGTATCGAACAGTTCGTCCACATTGGTGAGGTTAAAATTCCCTGCAATCACCAGGTTTCTGGTGCGCCAGTTATTTTGTCGCATTACAGGGTGCAGATTATCGTTGCTACTGGAGCCAAAGGTTCCATAACGAAGATGACACAGGTAGGCCTCAGCGACAAAAGGCAGGTTCATCTTTGACCAGTTGGGATCTTTTAAAGCTTCCGGGTGGTTTCGTTCAGCCTCACTGAAATTGCCGTAGATCTTCTTAAATATCTCCATGATAGCAGAGTCGCCTGCTTTCCGGTACCGGTTAAAATACTTTCCCCCAGGCGGCGTATCAAGCTTAAGACTAACGATCCCGGCTCCATCCTGTCCACGGTTCCTCTGCTTCTCCATTAAAAGGTATAGCTTTTCTAAACCGTACCTCCAGGATCCATGGGTAAGCTGATAGTGTTCAAGTGGTTTGAGCAGCCGGATCAGCGCAATGCCACACTTGTGTTTAACTTCATCTGTCATGAATAAAGGGATCTGCTAATCAGTTCTTTTAATATTGATATAATCCTCTACAATAATTGGGTTGGGAAACCTCTTTTTGATCTTATCATACAGTTTTTGGGCTTCACTCCTGGTCCTGCAATCGCCCACATATACCTTAAAGTATGGTTCATCGTAAGCGTGATACGCATCTGTTCCGGGATAATATGACAGAAATTTTGCCCTCATCCTCTGCTGCTCCTCTTTGGCACCCAGGCCACTCTCTGAATAGATCCTGATCCGGTACCCTGGTATTCCGAAATCCTTCTCGTTTCTGACCATAAGCTTGTAGTAGTTGGCCACAAGCAGGCTATCCACCTGGATACTAAACTGATCACCATTGCTTTCATCCTGCAATTGCATCAATATATCTTCACCCGAAGGGTTGGATCGACCCGATTGCCCCTGGAGAAAAATCCCGGTAAACATCAAGCTCACTAAAAAAAAGAGGGTATGTTTCATCCGTCTTATTTGATGAACAAAACTAATCAAATTTGTATTTGATCAATCATAGAAATGATAATTTGATTACTTTCACCCAATGCAGCAAAATACCCGAAATAAAGTGAGACAAAGGGAAGTGCTCACCGGGCTGCTTCTCATCCTGGTAGCTTTCAGTTTCGTTACCTCTTTGCTGCTGGATTTTAATTTTGTGAGTCCTTATGCAACTTTGCAGGAGGACCTGGCCTATCTATCGGAACACATTCAGAATCAAAAAATCAGCGCCTGGTCATGGCTTGCTACTGGTCTGATCATCTTTATTACAGTCCCATTTTATGTGATCGTTTTCAGCCATAAATTAAATGTGCTTCATTATGTAAACGGGCTCTTTATGTTGGGGGCATCAGCAGGATTCGTAGTGATGGGCTTGCTGGGTCTTGAGCTGCATCAAACCATGGTTCACAGTTTCGGGCAAGATTTCGCACAGGTGGATGAACAGATGAAGCTGGCACTGCTTGAAAAATTCAGTGAAGAACAGTTCTACAGGCGGATTGGCAGTAGTTTTGTGGGACTTTTCGCCATCGGATTGAGCCTGTCCAAAGTCAAATTGGAGAAGTTTCCACTTTTCTCTTCGATATTGTTGATCCTATCCGGTCCGGCGTTGATTTTTTTCAACTGGTTTGATCCGGATCATCTGTTAAGGACCATGGCCATGGCGGGCATTATAATCGGTGTAGTGGTATTTTGTGTCAGATTGATCAACAGGGGACTATCGATCTAGCGCCATGGCAATTATCCATCCATGGCTTCCGACACTTCATCGGTTACATTCAGGTTATGAGAGACTGCCTGGATGTCATCGTCGTCTTCGAATTCTTCTATAATTTTCATAATCTGCACTCCTTGCTCGAAAGTAAGATCCAGGGCGTCATTGGGAATTCGTTGTAATTCAGCACTTTCAGGCTCTAACTCCATCTCCTGAAGCTTTTTTTGTACATTGTGAAAGTCTTCCATAGGCGTGGTGATCATAAATATTTCCTCTTCCAATTCTATCTCTTCCACGCCTGCATCGATCAGCTCCAGTTCAAACTCATCGGGATCCAGTTCTCCCTTGGCAAGACTGATAACACCCTTTCGATCAAACATAAAACTGAGCGATCCATGGGTCCCCAGGCTACCTCCTCTTTTATTGAAAATAGAGCGAACGTTGCTGACTGTTCGGTTCCTGTTGTCGGTTAGGCTATCCACAAATACCCCAATTCCATGCGGTAGCATCCCTTCAAATGTTAACTCCAGGAAAGAGGAACTATCCTTATTAGCTTTGGATATGGCCCGTTGTATGGTATCCTTGGGCATATTCATCCCTTTGGCATTCTGAACGGCTGCGCGAAGTCGTGGATTGGTTTCGGGATCTGAACCCCCTTCAGAAGCAGCAACGGTAATCTCCTTAATAATTTTGGTAAAGAGTTTTCCCCTTTTTGCATCATTGGCACCCTTCTTACGCTTGATGGTCGACCATTTACTGTGTCCTGACATAATTGCTGATTTTCTGTAAAATTAGAAAAATGCCGGGTTTATGAAAAGCATTTAGCGTCGGATTACCTGGACCCCTCCAAAAACTACATCTACTTTGATGATGATGGCCGCTGTATCGGGTCTCCAGGAATCACTTTCATAGACTGTGGTCCCGAAAACGGCCGTATTCCCATCTGGCAGTTCTGCTCCTGCGAAAACAGCATCGGCTGTAATCTTCACAGGTTTATCCCTGGGTATGATGATTTGAGTCCCTCCGAATACTGTGCTGATCTTTGCATGGAAACTACCCTGTGTAAGGTCCACATTGGTGAAATCGTATACTCCTTTGGCAAAAAGCACCGTATACTCTTTGCCCGTTTCAGGGTTGTCATACACCCTTTCATTAAAGATGGTCTCTTCGGGCTCAAAATGATGAGAAGGGATTAGAACCCTTCCAAAAAGAACCTTGATGCCCAGCAGAATGAGAAATAATCCAACAAGTACCTTAAATACAGGGAAATCCACTTGAAATACAACTTTGATGATGAGTGCAATACCCAGTAAGAGTAAGAATGCACCCCAGACTAATCCAGCTCCCATTTTCATATTTTTAAATTTATAAATAATTATCTCAGATTGTGATCATTTCTATTGCAATATTAAAGACCCATCTTCACCAGAAAAACAACAAATCGGTAAACGAACCCCAATTGTCGGTGAATGGGCTTTTTCCCTACCTTTGTCCCCCATGTCATACCGAAAACTCTACATAGAAACCTATGGTTGCCAGATGAATGTGGTGGACAGCGAAGTAGTAGCTGCCATTCTCCAACAACACAACTATCGGCTTACAGAAAAGGTGAATGAGGCTGATCTGGTTTTGGTTAACACCTGTTCCATACGTGATAATGCTGAACAGCGTGTTCGGGCCAGGCTCAAAGAGCTTATCCGGATTAAAAAGAACAATGATGGAATGTCCGTAGGAATAATCGGGTGCATGGCAGAAAGACTTAAGGAGAAGCTCCTGGAAGAGGAATCCATGGTGGACCTGGTGGTAGGACCAGATGCCTATCGAGAGCTTCCGGCTCTGCTGCAGGAAGTGGAAAGTGGACAAAAAGGGATCAATACCCTTTTGTCGCTGGAAGAGACCTATGGGGATATCCGTCCGGTAAGGATGGACCGAAACCATGTTACCTCGTTTGTGGCCATCATGCGGGGGTGCGACAATTTCTGTGCCTATTGTGTGGTTCCGGAGACAAGGGGTCGGGAACGCAGCCGGGATCCGGAAACCATTATAAGGGAAAGTTCCGTTTTGTTCGAGAAAGGGTACAGGGAAGTTACCTTACTCGGACAGAATGTGAACTCCTTTAAATGGGAAAATGGAAGCCAGGTAGTGGCCTTCGAGAAATTACTTGAGCGGGTCGCTAAAATTGACCCTTTGCTGCGGGTCAGATTTGCCACCTCGCATCCCAAGGACATGTCGGACGAATTACTAAAAGTGATGGCTCTCCATCCCAACATTTGCAGGGCCATCCACCTGCCGGTCCAATCGGGAAGCTCCGCGGTGCTTGCTCGTATGAAACGAAAATACACCCGGGAACACTACATGGAAAGGATTTTAACCATTCGGAAATACCTTCCGGGAGTCTCCATCTCTACGGACATCATTACTGGATTTTGCGGGGAAACGCAGGAGGAGCACCAGCTGACACTCAGCCTGATGGAGTGGGTGGGGTACGATTTCGCATATATGTTTAAGTACAGCGAGCGTCCCGGTACATTTGCAGCCAACAAATATAAAGATGATATCCTTGAGGAGGTTAAATCCCGCCGGCTCCAGGAGATTATCCAATTGCAGAACAGACTGTCGCTGGAGAGCAAAGAGAAAGACGTGGGACAAACCTATGAGGTGTTGGTTGCAGGAACTTCAAAAAAGTCCGAGGAACACCTCTTCGGACGTAATTCACAGAATAAAGTGGTGGTATTTCCAAAAGGGGAATCAAAACCGGGTGACTATGTGAATGTGATCATTCACAGCTGTACATCGGCCACGCTGATCGGGAATCCGGTTCATTAAATTATTAGTACCGTGAATTCAGCTCCAGTAAAACTTTCTCATCGACATTCGAACAACTGCAGAATGTGAGTCTGCCCTCCAATTCCAGAAGGATAATCAGCTCCCTCACATCATCGGAAACGTTACATAGTTTGAATCTACTTCCGAACCTGGCGGCATGGGCTGTAATTTCCTGCAGCACTTCAAATCCAGCTGTGTCGATAAACCTGATGCCTTCCAGGCTAAAGATCAACGAAGCTCCCGGCTCCTCAACAAGATCCTGAAGTTGTTGCTTTACAAGTTCTGAAAGAAGCGTGTTCAGCCTGTTTACCTGGAACAGTTCCACCCTGCAATGTTTGCCTTCTCTTGAAATCTTAAGCATATCTATGGGTCACAAAAATCAGCTAACAAAGTAAAGCGTATCAATTAACTCCCTATATTAATTCGGTGTGAAGTTATCCACAAAACCCCGTGAATTATAGCTATCTTTTTGAAACTGTGATCATACAGCCCAATCCAGGAAACCTGAAGAAAATGGAAAGGAGAGAATGGGATTGTTGGAGAGATCAATTTTGTCGCTTTTTTATATCGATCAGCCAGTAGGAAAATGCCAGGGTCAGCAATCACACCGATCATGCCTGCTATGATCAAAATCTTCAGTTTTTGATTTGCCGTTCGCTTACTTCCTGGCGATTTAAAGTTTAGTTGTTTCCTTGGTCTGCTTTTCAATTAATGAATCACCAAGTGCTTTCATCCGAAAATTACTCACTTCGGATTGTCTGTGCTCATCTGTCATAATTTGTTCCATTTGCAATACAATCTCAGGATGTTGACCAGCCACATTATATTGCTCTTGTATATCATCATTAAGGTTATATAATTCTATCTCAAGAAACCCTTTCAGGATATTTCTTCGAATACCTTTCCATTGGTCCATTCTTACAGCCTGCTGTCCAGTGTAACTCGGGAACTCCCAGTAAAGGTACTCGTGCCTTTTCTGATCTTTATCACCCAATAGTTCAGGTAAAAAGCTAATTCCATCAACCTTATCCGGAATGTCCACATCTGCAACATCACAAAGTGTGGGCAGAACATCCCAGAAAGCAGAAATATGACTGGAGGCTGTTCCCTGCCGAATTCTGTCTGGCCAGCTGGCAATTAAAGGCACCCGGATACCCCCTTCATATAAGTAACCCTTTGCCCATCCCTTTTCGCATTTAAAAGGCCCTCCGGAATTGAACCATGGAGAATCGGTTCCACCATTATAGGTGGGGCCATTATCGGAAGTAAAAATGATCAGTGTATTATCCAATATTCCTTCGTCCTTTAATGTCCTTACCAACTCTCCAACCCGTTCATCCAGGGTTGAGATCATGGCCGCGTATGCTGCATGCGGATAACGATGAGGAAAGTAATTATTGTCTCCTAAATAGGGTTCCTCATCTCCGAACTTCTTGACATAATAATCTACCCAATGATGCGGAGCCTGAAGCGCAACATGCGGAATGGGTGAAGCCCAGTAAAGAAAGAATGGATCATCCTTGTTCTCCTAAATAAAATGGATCATCTCTGAAAACATCACATCCGGTGCATACTCAGTCAGGTTGTATTTAGCATAACTTTCCGGATTCAAAGGGTCGGCATCCGGATCCAGTTTTGTATGAGGTGCTATAGTGTCGTTGTCCAGATGCAGACGGTGATCATTTTTGTAGAGATGTACCGGATAGTAGGTGTGAGCCATACCCTGACATATGTAACCACAATAAAAGTCAAATCCCTGTTTGGTAGGAATTCCTTCCGTATGTGGTTGACCCAGTCCCCATTTACCCACCATGCCTGTTTTATAACCGGCAGATTGTAACAACTTCCCGGTAGTAACTGTACCTGGAGGTATGGAGAGTTGTCCCTCAAGGGTTGAATCGGCTATAACAGCTTGATAATTCCATTTCTTCCAGTCTTTTGAAAAACCGGACACATTACTCCGGATAAAAGCATGACCGCTATGCAACCCGGTCAATAATATACACCGGGAAGGTGCACAAACAGGCGCTCCGGCATAATGTTGGGAAAATTTCATCCCGCCGGCTGCCAGACTGTCAATATGGGGTGTTTCGATCAACTCCTGGCCATAACAGCCCAGATCTCCGTAGCCCAGGTCATCTGCCAGTATGAAAATGATATTGGGTTTTGAGCTTTTCTGTTCCTGTTCTGCCGGAGAGCAGCCAGAGAAAAGTATAGTTCCCCATAAAATGGCTAAACAGATTCTATATTTCATCTGCTATTTTTTAAAAAAGAGTAGTCTTCTTTCTAACTTTTTGCTCATCATCGAATCCTTCATTGATTTATCTAAAAATACACTACTTTCCTTATAAATATGAACTTTGAGTAGACAATTTAGTAAGAGTTTCAAAAACCAACGAACAGACCGGATGATTCACTCCTGGTATCTTGCATCCGATGAAACCTTCAACGCAGGTATGGGGAGGATGAAAAGAGAATGAGTGATATCGATTTCTCATATTGATTTGCTATTTTTATAAACAGCTTAACAATAAGAGAACTGCCATGACAAAACGTGAAGTCATATTTAACGTGCTGGAGCACAAACAGCCTCCTTATGTTCCCTGGCATTTTGGGTTCACGGTGGAAGCAAAACAGAAGCTTATGGATCATTACGGTTCGGATGACATCATGGAAATCACCCAGAACCATATTCTGTTTTTGGGTGATGACATTGGTTTTTTTGAAGGTATTGGGAATGATCGTTTCAAAGATGTTTTCGATGTCATATGGGACCGGTCCATTGATAAGGATATTGGCAATGTGGAAGGACAGGTTTTGCCTCAACCCACACTTGAGGGCTATACCTTCCCCGATCCTCTGGCTGAGCGGTATTTTAAAGATATACCATCTCTTATAGATAAATATCCTGATCGCTTTCGGGTGTTTGAGATTGGCTTTTCATTGTATGAACGGGCCTGGACTCTGCGAGGTATTGAAGCGTTACTTCTGGACTTTGTGATGCATCCTGACTTTGTTCATGATTTAATGAATGCCATTTGCAACTATAATATTACCCAAATTAAGCGGGCACTTGAATATGATATAGACGCCGTAAAACTAGGCGATGATTGGGGACAACAGCGATGCCTGATCATGGGTCCTGATTTCTGGAATGAGTTTATTAAACCCTATCTGAAACGAATATTTAAGTTAATTAAAGAAGCTGATAAATTTGTATTCATACACTCCTGCGGCGATGTGGATGAACTCTTTGACCCGCTCATTGAAATCGGATTGGATAATTTCAATCCTTTTCAACCTGAAGTGATGGATATATATAAATTGTTACCTGCCTACAGGGGCCGTCTTTCGTTTCATGGTGGTTTATCCACTCAACAGATACTGCCATACGGGACTGCAAATGATGTGGTGAAGGAGAGTAAAAGGTTGCTTGACCTGGGTAAAAAAGGAGGCTACATCTTCTCACCTTCACATGATGTGGAAGGAGATGTCCCGCTTGAAAATATGTTAGCTTTTATTGAACAGGCGCAAAATCAAGCTGGATATTCAACCCTTACAGAATGATATAACTCCGGATCCTTAAAGAAGATAAGTCATCTTATACCATTCCATATATTTCAGCAATTTCTCCCGGTAATCCTCCAGGCCCAGCAACTCCTCATCATAAATAAGATAACTCATATCTGCTCTTCGAAAGGCAAAGTGCCTGGCACGGTCCTGCCTGTGAAAGAACTCCTTATCGTCGGTGGACAACCCCTTGGGAAGCCTGGTTTTTTCCCATACGGCAACCAGTTCATCATACACCTTTCGCCTTTCCGACAGGTTTGTGTCGATGATTCCAACTGCTTTTTCCAGTGCTTGGTAGGCAGCCTGGTGACTTAAAAAACGCTGATTGTGGGCTTCCTTAATGTCTTTTTCAAGCGCTGACAGTGCCAGGTAGGTATTGCAAGTGTGGCTTACCAGGTCTGCAATGGTTGTGAAAAGTTCCAGGTCATAGCTGTTCTTAATACCTGCTTCCTGGTTGGCCCGGATGATCTCCATGGCACGCTCCATCTGTTCGATCTGCTTGTGAGATTCATCTATTTTTGCTGCATACTCCCGGTTCCAGTATTCATCATATTCCAGGTTATCGCCACGCGGCAGGACAGGAAGATGGGTTTTTCCTATATCACCATAGTGCCACACCCGGCGCTCCAAGGAAGTATAATAGTAATATCCTGCTTTATTTAACAACAGGTATAATTCTCTCATGTCGCTGGATTGATCCCCGTAATAGTTCAGAAAGAATTTATCGGCGAACTCTTCCAGTGTAGGATTATTTCCGCTCCATGACCACTCTGCAGAATTGATAAAACTCATCATCCACATCTGGTTATGAAGACCGGAATCATCCCATGAAGTGTTGATCATGCCATCTACTTCCCCGGAATTAGCTGCTCCGGAAATTGCATCATAAGATCTTTGCAGGCAGTTATCTACCTCTTTCTCCTCATCGCCTTCTCCCCTTAATCTGTAAAAGTATGGTAGAAAAAGAGGTTCAATGCCCGGATTGGGATCATACGCAAATAATTCATAACCTGCCTTTTTGATTTCACTGGAATGTTCCAGGTAATTTATCCTCCAATCAGTGATTACCATTCCAACAGGCGGATTTAACACTTCAGCAGGATCATATTCCGCACTCCAGGCCATAACGGTCCGGCCCTCTTTCATCAATGGTTTGGCACTCCGGGAGATGAATTTTGTCATTAGGGCGTGTTTCCCATCTCTCTCCATTTCAGCCTGACAACCACACTCAACGCCCTTACCTAATTCGTAGGATTCATCGGTACCAATATGCATGTACTGAGAACCAGGTGTGGCTTTAATCGCATCCTGCCAGAGATCGTTTAGTAATTCATAACTACCCTCTTTCTGTGGGCAAAACTCCCAGTTGGAGGCAGCTATTTCTCTCAGGTGGCTGTGTTGGGGCCATTTTAAGATATAACTCACGTGACCCAGTCCCTGCACCAATGGTACCAACTGCACATGGTATTTCTTTGCGTACCGGGTGAGTTCCTGCATCTCCTCCATGGTAAAGGCGCCGGGGGCCCCAATCTCCGGATGGCTGGGATAGGCAAATTTATCCTCCCATTCCCACACCAGCATATTGATCTTAACCCTGGCAAGATCCCTTATAAAGCTCTCCACGTAGGTACGCTTATCCTGGTGGTGCTTGGTATCATAATGACAGGCCCGTTCCGGAATATCCGGCCAGTCGGTGATCTCCATCCCGGGAACAAAGGCACCTTCCGGCCCTTTTTTAATGATCTGAAGCAGTGTCTGGATACCATAAAACAAGCCGGATTCACCTTTTGCCGTGATGATCAATTGGCCGGCTTCTGCAGTGAGCTCATATCCCTGCTGAGCTTTCTTTGCTGACAGGCTGGTAATTTTTTGGGAAACTCCTTCATGTGTTAGAATGATGGTTTGGCCCGAAGGAGCATCGGTGAGTTCAGCATCTACCCCCCAATCTTTCTTTAGCTGTTTGGCCAGTTCTGTTGCCGCGAACCTGTCAGAATCTGTGGCATTTCTGTCCAGCACAATGGAGACCGCACCACCCAGCACAAAACCTTCGCCACCAAGGGTGACTTCCTGCGGATAGGGAATGAGGGTTATGCCTTCATTGAAAAGTGCTGTTGTGCTCTCTGCTTCAGGAGCTGCACATGAACCCAGTAAAAGTGATAAGACTAAGGTGACTAAATAACGCATGAGATATTTTTTTATTTATTGTTGACCACGTTGAGTTTTTCAGCAACCAGACTTGTTACAGCTTCAATGGCTACGGGGAAGACTTTTCTTAAATCAATTTCAGTTTCATTTTTTAATTTCGCTTTCAGTGTTTTCATAAAGATATTCTTGATCTCTGTAGCCAGGTTAATTTTACATACACCCGCTGCTATGGCTTTTGTAAGTGTGGCATGCGGGACACCACTACCCCCATGTAATACAAGGGCTGCATCGGTAGCCTCCCGGATACTGGAGAGTCTTTCAAGATCTAAACGGGGTTCCTTCCTATAAAATCCATGCGATGTACCAATGGCAACAGCCAGGGCATCCACTCCGGTTTCATTTACAAACTGGCTGGCTTCCTCCGGCATTGTAAACCCTTCTTTTTCTGTTGATTGTCCTAATTTTGCCACATAACCAAGTTCAGCCTCAACACAGGCATCATATTTACTGGCCAGCACCACAACTTTCTGAGTGAGCTGAATGTTTTCCCGGAATGGTTTTTCACTTGCATCAATCATTACAGAATCAAACCCTGCATCCAGGCATCTGGCAACCAATTCATAAGAATCGCCATGGTCCAGGTGTATCCATGCCTTTACTCCATGATAGCTGATCGCACTCTTTGCCATTTGAAAGGCCATGGGCAAGCTCATATATTCAATGGAGCTCCGGGTAAGCTGCAGGATGATTGGACTGTTGCGCTGAACTGCGGCTTGCAATACCCCTTCCAGGGTCTCGTAATTATAGAAATTGGTTGCCAATAGTGCAGTGGAGGACTTCCGGAGTTCTTTATACTTATCCTGTAATCTCATTTGCTATACGTTATATGGCTCCCCTGGATAAACCACAGGCCCTGGAATAGATCCCGGCAATAATCCGGATATAATCCAACACCAGGTCATTGGGGTCATTTGCCAGTGTTCCATTCAAAACCTTATAAAACTGGCCAGGCATAAACTGGCTTAACAAAGAGATTGGAATCCGGTTTTTTCTCAGGTTTTCATACAACCTGGCCTTAGCCAACCTCACTGATTCATTGGGCCAGTAATACCTGGATCTGTCAGACAAGCTGTATTTACGCTTAAAGAGTTGCTGATGCTCTGTTCCGGCATAATATTTCTTCCAATGTACCGGTTCATCCCTCATTGCTTTGTCAAGGGTTTCCTTTAAATTTGAGAGTCCCTGGCTCCCCTCACCAATCATCTCAACTTCTATTGCTTCCAGTGCATATAAAGCCTCTCTGTATGCGAAAGTTAGCCATGGACCAACCTTGAGAATGCAAAAAAAATCTTCTACCAGTAACTTTAAATTGTCTTCACACTGGTAGTCTGTTGAATGGGCTTCATAGACCAGGTTGTCATACCCGGTAATCTTATGACTAAGGCTCCGGGCCAGCTTCTGGTTATAATGAAACACCTGGTCATCTCCAAACTCCACACCAGGCTGAATAACGACAGCCACCACACGCTCCCAGGCATCTGAAAGTCCTGCATCAATAAAAGTTTGCCTGGTAATATCAATGGTCCGGGCCGCATCTTCCGGTTTTGTGGGGTGGATAACATCCTCCTCCTGTTGAGCTCCACCAGGCACAGGAACCTCGCTCCCGATAACATACAGAGGTGCAGAAGCGTTTTGACTATACTTTTTCCAGGTATCCTCAGCTACCCGGCAAAGCACCGCTGCCCTCGAAGCTACCACCTTATCGTTAAGAGGCTTCTTCCGGTCACCACGATCATCTGCACAAAACATGCTTGTATCCAGGTGGATTTTCTGAAAACCTGCTTTTACATACTCTTTTATCAGTACTTTCGATTTAATCATGGCCTCTGAAGCGGGGAGCCCCTGCCATTTATTCGGGCCCAGATGATCGCCTCCAAGAAGGATCATTTCTCTGGGAAACCCGATTTTTGCACCAATTGCAAAAACAAAATCTGCGAAATCCGCCGGTTTCATTCCGGTGTATCCTCCGTACTGGTCAACCTGATTTGAAGTAGATTCAATCAACAGGATGGAATCATCCTCTTTTGCCTGGAGAAAACAGGCTTCCAGCACATCCTCATTTGCGGAGCAGACCGAAAATAATCCCTTTCCCCCAATCTTCCGGTTGGCAGCAATAATTTCCAGGAAAATATCTCTTGCATTTCTCACAGCTCTATCAAAAAGTACAATAAGGGCTAGTATATTGTAACACCCTGAACTACCCTTGAGATTGATCCACCCTTTGAAGGAGAATCAGGTTCCAGTCCTAAATGTAATGATTTAAAACACCCAACAATCTGAGCTGGCAGAATATATAAAACGGAAAGAAAATCTTTTGGAATACCCATTATGGTATCCGGAAATTTGATGGCAAAGTCAATATTTAATCCTGCAGCATCATAATCGTATCCAACACCTACAGTTTTAGCGCCAACGGAAGATTCATTAATCGATCTGATAAGATCAAGTTCGTACTTTTTCACAGGATCACTAAAGGACATCAGGTACGTGATTAACGTATCTTCATTCACTACTGCTCTCGGGCCATGTCGAAATCCCAGAAATGAATCATATTTGCAAATGACTTGGCCATCGGAAAGTTCCTGGACTTTCAAATGAGACTCATGTGCAACACCAAAAAGAGGTCCGGAACCTAAAAAGACAGCTCTTTTAAAATCCAGTTCAGCGATGGCTTTATAGGTGGAAAAATTCTCATTTATAATAGCTTCACCGCAATCATGCAGGTTTTCCAGGATGGGCCGTAACTCTTCAATTTGAGGGAGATTCGTCATCAATAAACCAGCCAGCAGCATGGAGGAAAAGGAACTGGTCATGGCCAGTGATTTGTCGTTGGTTTCTTCGGGTAAGGTAAATAAGTATGAATTTTCCTTCTGTGAATGAAGCGCCAGTTCTCCATTTTTATTGCAGGTAATAATTAGTTGATAAAGATCATCACAATAGTCCTCTGCTATTTTCACAGTTGCCAGGCTCTCCGGGCTATCTCCCGATCTCGCAAAGGATATAATCAACATTGGTTTTGACCTGAAAAAATAATCCTCGGGATGGGTGATAATATCTGTTGTGGCGATGCTCTTTGTGCTAACCTTCAAATTTCTTTGATACGATCCTACCAGTGCTTCACCAATAAAAGCTGATGTTCCGGCACCCGTTAAAATCACACAAGGATTGGTTCTTTGAAGCGCTTTTTCCAGAAATCGTGACAATTGATCCCTCTCCTCAAGTACCCTTTCATAGGTTTGCAACCACATCTCCGGTTGGTTGGAAATCTCCTTTGCCGTATCATATCCCCCCGCATGTTCGAGATCATTGGTATCAATATTCAAGTATTTCATATGGGTTAGAAATTATTTCAATACAAATATATGAATTTTCATATTCCTTCTATCAGCTTTATAGCATATTTCATATAGTTATTTTTGTAGCTAACTCTAAATATAGTAAATATTTAAAACATTTTTATATTAATGTTTCCATTTTACAAAAAATATGCTAATTAACTTATTCCCCAACACTAAACCTCGTTTCCGATCGGACGATTTTGCCATCAGATAAAATTCCGGTTACTTTTACTGTAAAATCACCTGATACATCTCCCGTAAAGAACTGAATCGTCTTTTCTCCTGAAGTCCCGATGATCACATCAGGCTCCCAGCATATCAAATACCTGAAGTCAGGATTCCTGTCAAGGTTTACGGGTAGCGTATAATCCGGTGCATTGTACCTCATTTCCCGCTTTGAAGTCAGGGGATAGATAAGCCGGGTCATATCGGGAAGTAATGGAACGGCGCTGAAGTCCGATTTTTTTGTATGCAGATCGATAATTCCTCCAAAGCTAAAATCATGATAATAATATGATTCAGGAAGTATGGCTATATTTTCAATTTCATGAACTGGGATGTGCGCAATCTCGTTATACTCTGTATAATGGACTCCATCAATAAACACTCCCGGGTTCTCTTTAAAACGAAAACCGGAAGCCGGGTCCAGGACCCTGAAGTCAAATTTTCCCCTGTTTTGAATAAACTTCACAGAGGGTATCAATTCATAGAAATATTCAGGTAAAGAATCCAGTAATATATAGTCATCCATCTTAAGAAGACGGCTGTAATGTGTATAAAACCGACTGCTATCAATGATACTC
>SDBT01005822.1_pt1 | contig 20624 bp, 23 predicted proteins | sample 2277101 | NCBI WGS metagenome assembly SDBT01 (sample SAMN10404973, study PRJNA504765) | marine sediment metagenome | isolation source: marine sediment core GS10_PC15, 103 cmbsf | place: Arctic Ocean: Southern Knipovich Ridge | collected 2010 | reverse complement strand
CCACGAACACCATCGGGCGCATCATGCCCGGCACGGTTGAAGCGGCGGCCGTCGCCGACGCTGCGCGGATCGGCAGCCAGTCCAGGCCCCGATGCTGCATGTTCCAAAACGGAGCAACCACGCCGAGCTGTATATAGCCGTCCGCGTCGAAGGCTGGGTTTAGCGAATTGTTGCTCGACCAGTTGAAATCATTGGGCAACCGAAACATGCGATAAACTCGCTCGAGCTTGTCCCGCTTGCGGGTGCGTTCGATCGGCGTTGCCGCGTCATACTCGGTTTCTTGGGCGGTCGCCCAGGCCGGTTCAATCGGTGACAGCACCGTAACCCCCGCCGAAAAACACGTGACCAGCCGCTCGCCCTCCACGATTATTTCATCGTAAGTATTCAGCGTATCAAAAACTACGATCGCCTCCTGGATGTTCACGGTTTCGTCGATCTGTACGACGTAATTGTTGGGATTCGGCGGAAAGGCAAAATTACCGACCCGCGCCGGGACGTCGGTCATGCTGAACACCTCAAGCCGCACCGGGGCCAGGACATCCGGAAAGGCGTTGACAAATGTTGGCGTGAGATAGGCCCCGAGCCCGCGACGTCGATCGAGCAGCTTCTTGAGTAGGTCCCACACGCTTCGCCCGTCTTGTTCCACCACCCCATAGAGGCTGTCAAGGTAGCCGATCAGATCATATGGACTGTAGGCCGGGCCGTTCAACACGAACGCGGGCTCATTGGAGCTCGCCGGGTGATTGCTCCAGTACAAGAGGTACTCGATGATATCTCGCACTGACCACGGCACCGGTAGGTCGTCGCTGTCGATCGCATTAGAAAACCCGAACGATACCGGAGTAACGATGTGTTCGATCTTGTCGAGCGAGCGGTTCCCGAACAGTGCCGCGCCGCGTGAGTGTCGCTCGTTGAACGCGGGGGCCCAGCCGATCTGCTTGGCGGTGACGGTTACCTCGGTCGAGTCTTCGATCCAGGCACCGGTTATCCGCCGGCGTTGCAACAGATACTCGAACCCGTGGGCGGTGATTGTTTGCTTGCCCGAATGGGTGATTGCCAAGCCGTCTATTTTCGTGGCCTCTACGTTCAGCGATTGAGCCGGAACAAGTCCCGTCCACACCGCGAATTCGATCCCGTCTTCGGGGATCACGGTGATCGTCACAAAATTATCGGGCTTGGAAATCCATTGCAGATTGCTGTATACGGAAGTCCTTTCGTGGGCCACCTTCCCATAGTCCAGGATGAGCTCCGCGCTTGACTTGCCCGGTAGTGCCACGTGACGGGCGGACCGGGCCGACATATAGGGGACAAGCGTCCAGGTGCCGCCCCAATTAGGCGTCATATACACAGCGGTCCGAAACTTCCTGAACACCGAGCCGATGGCCGAGGCGTAGGCGGTTGTCGGCCCCAATGATACGGTCGCCATGGTTTCTCTCTACGGTGGAGGGGCGAGCAGTCCGCCCCCGAATTGTTGAAGCTGATCCAGCGATGGCGTACCCGGGGCCGTCGTTGCGGCCGTCGTGGTGATAATTGTAGCGTTCACGCTGTCCCGCAGCGGCGATAGCCGCCTGGTGCGCACGATCACCTTGACGGTATCTCCGCCGCTGTAGGTCGGCGACGTCCAGTTGAGCTGGGCGATCCCGTCTGCCTTCGACATAGAGATCACCACCGGGGCGTCAATCGCCGGATCCGGATTCGACCCGTCGTTGGTGATGTAGATCAGCCATTGGTCAGCGGACCGCCCCGGATCCCGGTCGTAATAATACAGACCGGTGACGAGCACGGCGGCGGCCTTCGCGGCGGCGACCGCTAATACGGTGCCGTCCGATGGTGCGCGGGTGATCTTGTTGTCGCTGCCGTCCAATTCGATGATCGTCGATTGTACGTTCTCGCTGGTTTGATTCCAGCGGTCCCGTTTGCGCAGCACGAAATAGTGGAGCCCGGCCCCGGTTATGGCCGGCGTGGTGTACGGCAGCGCGGCGAACGTCTGCCAGGGGGCGGCGGTCAAGTCCGGCTCGCCGCCCAGCAAATAGAAAACCTCGTACAGCTCGATTGTCTCATCGTCGATCCGGTGCCGGCCGGAGTCGTGCTGTGCAAAATTCAGCCGGACGGTGTGCACGCCCTTGTCGTGCAGGAGAAAACCGGCCCGGATAATGTGGCCGCCGCGATCGTTCTGCACGAACGATCCGCTGGCGATCCCGTGCCCGCCGCGATCGTTCACCGTGTAGACCTGCCGAATCTGGTGCCCGCCGCGATCGTTCAGCGCGAATTTAGCCCGGGCGATTCCATGCACGCCCTTGTCGTTCTGGACGAACGCCTGCCGGATACGGTGGATGCCCCGATCGTTCTGCACGAACGATTCGATAACATGATGTGCCCCCCGGTCGTTCACCACAAACGGATGGCGGGCCACGCCGTGCCGGCCGCGATCTCGTAAACTGTAGGCCGCCCGCACGTCGTGGATCCCCCGATCCCGCGCGGTGAATCGCGGAGTGTATGCGTTGTCGTAGGGTGTGAAGCTCGAGGCGCTCCACGCGGCCACGCCCTTGAGAATTCTAAACTCGTCGATTCTGCCTTCCATGGACAGCAGCCCGCCGGCGGGGGCGGCTACCCAGCGAGACGCCCCGATATAGAGCGGCCAGGTCTGTAAGTTGAACGGGTGCAGATCGGCGGGCGTGTCGACTCCGAGTTGAGCCGCTTCCGCGCGTTCGGTTCCGCCGATGAACAGCCGCAGGCTGGCACCCTTGCGGGTGACGGCGAAATGCACCCAGCCGGTCATTGTCACGGCACCACCGACCATAATGGCGGTGAGCAAGTCCACGCCTTTATCGCGCAGCCGGACCTGATACTGAACACGGGGGGCGCCGGTGTGGACCCGTTCGAGCGCGAAAAAATTGTCATCATCCAGCCACCAGGCGAACGGATAGGCGCGAAGCAGATCGTCCAGGGACAACCAAAAGTCTATCGTGAAGTCAGAGCGACTGAATCCGAAATCGGGGCTCGCGGCAATCTTGAGATATGCCCCCCCTCCGTCGAACAGAATCGAGCCGTGGCCGAATTTCTTGTCCGCCGTAGTCGTGCGCACCTGCTCGACAAGCGTGATCGTTTTCGTGAGTCCGCCGGCGGCCTTGTTGACGATCACGTGGGCGTCGTTGTCGCCGTCGCCGTGCAACAGCAGCACGCAGGTCGAGTCGTTGCCACCGATCACCGAAGCCATACGCGGGCCGCCTTATTCTAAAAGAGGTCGATCGACGAATTCCTGCATCGCCCAAAAATGCGCGTGCCTCTCACTGTACTTTGTGAAGCCACCGCGATCAGGCCGCATCGAACGTGCGGATAACGTCGTGCAGCGCGTTGGTTTTCGCCACGGCCCCGGCGGGCGTTTCCCGGTGGATCCAGTAGGCCTCGATATTGGTAGCGATCAGCGTGCCGATACTAAGCTCGTTGGCCACAAAAATCGGTGACGTGAACGTGACGCCCGCCGGAGCCGTGTCCTCGTCGGCCCCGGTGTTGTCCACGAACGTCCCGGCCGGTTGGCTGGTGGGGGCGTCGAGTCCGATACCGATCCCTGAGATTGCGTCCGCAGTATCGCTTGCCGCTCCAGCGGTCGCCGACGTGCCGAGCAGTCCCCGGCCCGCAGCCGGCACGGTGAGCACGGTCGCGGTCCGGCTTGCATAGTAGACGATCTCTTGTTCGACCGCGCTCGAATTGTAGATCGTCGCGAACCCCTCCTCCGGCCAACCGTTGGTGTCGAAGCTGCCGGTTGTTTGGATCGTCCCGGCCCCACTAGCCCCGAGCTGCCCGCCGTCTGTGGTCACCTGCGTGCCGAGTAGTCCGAGCCGAAGCTTGAGCGCGGTGATGTCGGCGACCCCCACATTCTCCATGGCGATACACCGGTACTCGTCGTCCCCCGCGGTCTGTTCCGCTGAGGTCACATCGTCCAGGCCGATGACGTTGCCGAGCTTATCGGTGAGCGTGATCGTAGCCGCACCGGTGAGCGCCGCGGCGCTTGTCCGGGTCACGCGGATGTACTCGTTTTCTTCGCCGGCCCCGCCGCCCTCGCAAATCTTCGTTTCGCCGTTCAAGATCGTAACCGCGCTGCCTTGCGTTCCGCCCGGCGGCGTCCACTTGAGATCGTCCGTTCCCGAGGCTGTCAGCGTGCCGGCACCGGTCGCGTGGGCCCCGCTGACAAACAGTACGTTGATGTTGGCGATCGGGCTGGCAATGTTCCAGTTGTACGACTGGACTTCCGTTGAAGAAATGTGGTTCCCCAGGCTCAGGTTATCGTCGGCCTGGGCCCCGCTGTGCGTCGAAGCCCCGGTGAGGAACATCCGCAAGGCGTCCGCTCTCGTTTTCTCTGCTGGCATTGTTTTTTCCTTTACGCTGCTGTGAGTGTAACCTTTTTCGTGGCGTCGCTGTACGCATACGCAACTGTCGGCGGGTCCGGGTGTCGCGTGCTGAGAATGTTGATTGTCGCCGCGGTGGCCTCGTTGCCGTTCACCCCGATGGCGGTGACGCGAAACTGGTGGGCCGTCGCGGTCCCCGCCAGCGTTGGCGTGATGAAGTGATACCGTGTCTGATCTGCAATCAGCTCTTTGACCACAACCCACGCCGCACCGACGAATTGCTCCACGCGATACCGCGCTGCGGTCGCCACGTCATCCCATGAAATAGTCGCCCGGGCACCCATCGCCGTTGTGGCGGGAACAGTCGCGCTGTCGAGGATCTCCACAAGCGCACTCTCGCCGTCTACCACGTTAAGCGGAAAGTCGCGGTGTTCGCCCGTGGTGGTGGCCACGTATTGCCCGTCGCCAAAAATCTGATAGGTCGGGGTCGACAGGGACGACGTCCAGAACAGCCGCCACGTGTTGGGCCCGACCTGCACAGGTGTTTGTATTGTCACCGCCATGTCACGGTGCTCCCGTATCCTGGCCGGTAATCGACGCCGTTATGATTGCCACCGATCCGGCCATCGGCCCGACCACCTGCGTCACGCCCTTGACCTTCACGATCCGAACTTCACGAATCGCCACGGACGTCCAGGTGTTCGTGTGATCGTCAACTATCGAAACGATCGTGCCCTTGAGCGCCATGATCGCGGTGATCTGTGTTTTTATGTCTGGCTTGCTGCTGGCACCGCGCGTGCAGCTCAACTGATACTGCCCGCCGCGCGTGCCGATCTTTTTCAGTGCCACGCCGTCGACACCGGGCCGGGTCACGTCTTTCACGGCTTCACCTTCGGTGAACACCGACCGTTGCACGAACGCGAACGTAACAGCCCCGACGCTTGGCATTGCCTACTCCAGGGGTTCCCCGCTCACAACCAGCGATCCTTTGCCCTCTTCGATGTTACGGTCGATATTATCCAGCAGGCGATTCGTTTCGTCCGCTTGTGTGTTTGAAGCCGGCGTGTCGCCCGTGGCGGCGCCCTGTAGCGGCATGACACGCCCGGTGGACGGGTCAAGCGTATAGCCTGATTGTTCGAGTAGTTCTTGGAATCTTGTGTAGGCGTGCCGGCCAAATGTGCTGCGACCTATCACACCCTCGGCCCGCAATCCAAACGCTTCTCGAAGCCAGAGTTGAAAGTCGATCTGGGCTTTGGTTATGGGTGTCTGCCCGGTCCGCTCCATTAGTTCTTGCAGCACAGCCACTACCGCTTCGCGTGTGAGCTGTCGCGGGCCCTCGATGTCCTCGCTTGTTTGGTGCGACGATTCACGGGCCCGTTGTTTTCCGGACAGGCCCCGCAGAATTGGGTCGCTTTCACTCAGGCGTTGTAGGCGCTGCGACATAGACTGCGGCCCGGAGATCGCTCCCGCCTTGACTTTCGCAAGGATACTTAAAAACAGAGGCAGGTTGTTCAACAGAGCATCGACGCCGCGCTGGGCGCGTAGGTTCTTGCCGATCAACTTCTCTTGCTGCGGTCCTGACAGCAGGGAAAGCTGCTTTAGTGATTCACTGAATGACTGGCCTTTAAACTGTTTTTTTGTTCCCAGCACGTCGGCCAGGCGGGCCACCTCGGTCGCCGCCAGCTCCGGGGATTTGGTGGTGATTGTCGCGACGGCTGTGGCCGCTAGCGTTTCCGCCGCAGTACCCCCGAGGCGCCGGATGGATTTCCCGGGCTTTAACACTTCTGCCAGCAGTTGCTCCACCGAAACCTTAGACTCTCTCGCCCCGATCAGGGAGGCACTTATGATTGACTCCGGAGTACCGCCCAGCGCACCCGCGCCGAAAACTTTTTGGATCCCGGCCACGCCCTCGATGAGCGGCTTGATGTCCTTGGCGAACTTCTTGAAGTTTCCCATCTTCACAATTTGTTCGTTGGTAAAGCCCGTCGATATTCCGGCGAATGTTAGCTCCTGAGCTTCGGCAACGCTGAACCCCTGCTGACGCACGAGCGTTGCCGCTGTCCGCTCGAATCCTGCCAGCTTCTCCGGATCGCCCCCGGATATTTGCAGCAGTCGTTTACGGCTGGACTCCTGGGACTCGATGCGCCCCGCCGCCTCCCGGCGGAGCTGCACTTGTTGTTGTAGCGCCGCGTTAACCCTCATGATGGCGGCGCGTAGGCTTCCGAATTGTGCCAGCGCGGCGAACGCCGACCCGCCGATCTTGCCGACGCTCTTGCTGGCCTTCTTCCCCTCGCGGTTAATCTTGCGGAGCTGGTCGACTGATTTCTGTAGGCCGGCGTTTTGCTTTTGCAGGCCGCGCATAACCTTCTCGTGATCTGACGTGAATTCTACGTGGACATTCTGGCTCAATTATTCCGGCTCCGGTGTTTCCGGCAGTAGGGCCGCTTGCGGAAAGTCGATCATCGCCCCGAACACCCGCTGTTTGTTTTCAACGGTGAGCAGGCCCAGGTTCAGCACTTCCCAGCGGGCCACCCGATAATTCAGGGCCAGGGCGCTGCAGAGCAGCTCCACGGATTCCGGTTCGGTGATCTTGGTGACGTCGAAGTTTTCTATTGCCGCATAGAGCCGCCTGGTCAGATCCCACAACCTCTCAAACGCCGGCAACACTTTGTTCTTGAGCAGGGCCCCGTTGGCATCGATGCCGTAGATAGTGGGCAGGGCGGCGTCCCCGATGATCGTCTGCACTATCGGCACCGTCCACTCTTGGCCGTCGGCCATCGTTACCACGTGCCCCGGGTACATGGTTTCGCGTTGAAGATCCGCGGGGGTGGGCGGATGATCCCGTTCCCAGCCCAACCATAACTTCGATCCTTGAATCGCCGCCCATTCCTGCTTGCCCGGGTAGTAGCCGAGCATGGGCGAGGTACCGCCGGGTGCGAGCGTGCCGCGCAGCCGGCACACGTTGCCCCGGCTGCCGCTGGGCAAGGTGCCAGTAGCTGGGCACCCAGGCCACTCCAGCTCGCCGGCGTCCGGCTGGGCGGGCTCCGCGTTTGGTTTCTCAGGATCTTCCGGCACGAAATACAAGAATGCGGACATCCGTTTCCCCTATACCGTGGAGTCAACAAGCACTTCCATCTCGAACACGGCGGCGCCGACCACGCCTGTCGTCAAGAAAATAGCGGTAACATCCGTGCCGAAAAGACAAGGCGAATAGTCGCCGACGTTCCAAATGTAGGGAACGCCGGCCAGCAAGGCGATCGTGTCGATCGGCGAGCTGGCGCTGTTCGTTTCCAGCGTCATGTCCTTGTCTGATTTGATATACAGCGATTGGATCTGGTCCACGTCGATCACCGCGGCCACTTCCATATCGGTGGTCGACTCCGGCACCGCGATGGACCGGCTTAATTGCCCGTCGCCGGTGTAGTTCGTGTTCCCTTCGATTGCTCGCGAGCCGTTGCCCCAGCCGCGTTTAAGCGTGTGTGTGAATGACACGTGATTCCTTTCCGTTGGTCTGTTGTTCCTACCCTACCGCAACATCGGCGGCGTACACGATGGGTGCGTTGCTCCCGTCGTAGATCGGCGTCACCAGTATCCCGGTGCTGGCGTCCGCCTGGTGCTCGCCGGTTATTTGTTGCGGGCTGATTCGCCCCGCGTTGATGTCGAAGCGAATATGCTCTGCGGTCGCGTCTTCCACCAGGGCCGCCCCCGCGGCTTTCTTACGCAAGAACGCCCGGGTCTGCGCGCTCCGGGCAACGCCCAGGATCCCCAGCGAAGCGGTCCGATCCAATACCGCAAGGTCCCGAGTGGTCCCGGTCATGCTCGCCCCGCGCGAGATTATGTGGGCCGACCTGGGCCACACTTCGCCGTCGCTTGCTTTGGTTTCTACGGTGAGCCCGAAATCGACGCCCATGCTGGTCATGCCTAAAAGCTGCACGCCGTTGATCCACCACGGGCCGATAGTGTGGATTGCGGAGAACGCCAGACTGAGCGAAACCGATTGATCCTTGTCGATCAGAATCGGATTGTTGGTGCCGTCCCACACGACATACAGCATGAACTCCACGCTGCCCGCCTCCGGATGGGTGGCCGGCAACGTGGTGGGGATTAGCACTCCTAGATTCACAGTCAGCTTGAGGTGCGACGAGCCGGCGGCGTATCCACCGCCCATCGCCCGTTTGCGGAAAAACAAGTCGATGCCGTTCGATGATCCCGCTTCATCGATCAGCAGTCCGGCCACGCCGCAAACGTCCAGGGCTTTTTTGAGCGCGGTGGTGCTGAAAGTTATGGTCGGGGATTGGTTGTTGACGCTGACGTGTAGGTTGTCCAGCGACGAATCGCCGCTCTCCAGCATTTCGGTCAGGCCGGGGTCGATGGTTTGCGATCTGATTTGATCGATCACCGTCGTGCCGATCTGAAGCGCGTAGAGCGTGTATACGTCTGCCATTGAAATTACCCCACTTTGATAGTTCGGCGCGTGCGGATCCCGCGCAACGCGGCCAGGGTCCGGCGCCGTAGCTGTTTCACAAGAACCACTTTCTCGCGGGCCTTTATTGTCGTTAGCTCTTGACCAACCGCGGGCAGGACGTAGTGCTTGCCCTTGATTAGTCGCGAGGTCGTTCCCATACGAATATAGCTCGGCAGGATGAATTTGCCCCGCACTCGCGTGGCCGTGCCGGTGACGTGGAAGAGCGCTCGAGCCTGGGCCTTCGTGGTGCCCTTCCACATCAGCGGCAACTTACCACGCCGGCTTTTTTGCCGGGCGTACGTGGGCCCGCGCCGCTTGTAGCTGTAGACCCGCGCCGCCCCACGCCGGAAGTGTGCCGGCATGAATTTACTGTGCCAGTGCCGGACCATCGCGATCATGCCGCGCCGGATGATCCGTGGCGCGGCGGCCCTCATGTCGTCGAAGCTGCCCACGATAACGATCTGTTTCACTCGTATCATGCGCTTGGGGTTCCCCCGAACGTGACGGCGTAGCCGGACGTTATGAAATCGGCCTCGTCTTGGTAGTCGTCTTCATCTTTCAGCCTCGGCCCTTCCGTGCGCATGATCCGCCGGAAATTGAATCCGCCGCTGCCGTCCCCGGCCACCGCGGCCATCTCGGCGATGATCGCCCCCGTCTTGTTCATAAACGAAAGCACCTGGTCGGAGATTGTTTGGGCGACGATCACGCTGGCGAAAAAATGGAACACCAGGCTGCCGCCTACTTCGCCGACCTCCACGGCGGTGCGGTCCAGGTGCCAATCATCCTGCACGAAAGACACGATGGCATAGGGCCGCACCAGGGCGTTAGGATCATCCATGCCGATCAGGTGCACGCGCCCGGTCGCGGCGGCCCACGATACGAACGTCGCCGACGCTTGGATCAACGTGCGCAGATTTGCAAGCGGGAGCGATTCGGGGCCTGTCGGTGTCACCGCCATGTCATACCCTCGGTTGACGGAGATCCCCGGGCGCACTTTCGATCCGCTCGGACCGCCGTATATTCAACCGCCACGAATGTTCCAGATCGTCCACGGTGACAACCGCCCACTTGGCGCCGCGTAGTGTGACCTTGTCCTTGCGGCTCACGGTCGCCAGTACCGCTTTACGGACCACCAGCGTGCCCGTACGCACGTCGCTCATGCCACCCGGGCTGGCGGGGGTGAACTCCGCGGGCGTTGCCGCGAAGATCATCACCAGCGCTGCATCCGATCCGCCGTCCGGGTGATGTGTGACGGTTTCGCCGTTGTGCCCGTCCAGCACCGGCGAGCCGTCGGTCGCCATGATATCCGTGAACAGAGTCACGCCGGGCGCTCCGGTCCAGGGCCCGCCGGCCCCCTACCGCGCGTGGCGGCGCGAGTGAGGGACCGGCGATTGCCCTTTGCTAGATGGTGATAGCGTTGCTCAGCAGGTGCGCCGCCTGGGGGTACATGATCACGATGTCGCGATCGTTGCGCACCCGGATCACGCTCCCCCGGATCGTCTCCTCGCGATATTCCTCAACCGCCAAAGCGAGCTCCCTCTCGTCCCCGGGCGTTCCCGGCCCGTCCCCCGTCCAGATGAATGTTCGCCCGACGCACGATTCCTTGGGGTCATCGGTCACCGCGACCTTGGCCAGCATCATGTGCTCGTCGCCCCAGATCGACGCGGTGGTGACGTCCTGTCCCTCCTTGTTGGAGGCCTTGATGTTGTCCCCACCGGCCACCAGGACCATCTCCAGGTCCAGGATCTGGGCCATCATCGCCGTGTTGACGTTGTGCGGATCATTACGACCGGGGGTGATCAACCGGTCCACGATCTGAGCGCAGTTCCGCAGGGAGAAGAACTGCTTGCGATTAAGGATCAGGGCGTTGGGCTCCAGCCCCGAAGCTGCCAGGATCAAGAGTCGGGCAGCCTCGACGTCGTCGATCGGAGTGGCGTTGGTCTTATCATCCCACTCGTTGGTCAGGGACGTGGTCAGCCCCGCCCCGGTCCACACCGCGGTGTCGTACAGGGCCGCGGCCACGGCGATCTCGTAGTTGCGCAGAACGAAATCCGCGGCCCGCGCAGCGTGGATCTCCTCCGCATCGAAGAGATCTCCGTAGATCGCCACCGTCCGATCGTCCATCGGCTCTTCCCAACCGTGCTCCTCGGTGGCGTACGCGAACTTGGTCGGCCGGAAGTCTCCGCGCCGGTACCCGGCTCCGGGTGCCCGGGCGTCGTCCTTGAGTTCCAGCAGGCTCTCGATTGGGATCTTGGTAATGTCCGCTGCCTGCACTCCCACAAGTCGCGGGCGCAGGCATTGGGGGCCGATGAACTTCCGACGGGCCATGGCCAGGTCGAACTCATGGAACGTCGACGCCAGATCCATCCGGTTGATGGTTTCGCTTGGTACAGCCATTATCTTTCTCCAAAAAAGTAGTTCTCAGTTGTCAGTTGTCAGTGCTCAGTTTTCAGTGCTCAGTTGTCAGTTGTCAGTTTCTTGACTGATCACTGATCACTGACAACTGACGACTTCCTCATGCGAGCAACGAAAAAGGGGCGTGCCAGTCCCGAAGGACCGGCACGCCCCTATTAAGCGTTCCGGGTTCAATAGGTTTTTCGGGCGTAGCTACCCGCCCGGAAAGCCCTCGTTGCCGTCGTTTTCAGTTGTCAGTTGTCAGTTTTCAGTGCTCAGTGTCTTTACTGACGACTGACAACTGACAACTCCTTTTCTCCTACGCCCGCTCGCTGCGGACTCGCACATAGTCGACGCGCACGTCGGCCAGGGTGTCGTTGGTGGTCTTCTCCACGTGGATGATCGGGGTCAACGTCCCGCTGTAGTTGGACATATCGAACGTGGTGGCGGCCAGCACCCGCTGCCATCCGGCACCCGCTTCCAGGTCGATGTAGATTTTACAATCGGCCTTGTCGGTCATGTCGATCTTGACCTGGAAGTAGGTGTCGTCGACCGCATCCAGCGTGGTGTCCACCGCGGCGACTGTGGTGGCCCCGTCCTTGCTCTGGGCCAGGATGTTCAGGCTGAGGCCGTCCAGGTGGATGGCGATGTGCTCCGCGACGGCGTCGAAGCTGGTCGCGTGGGTGCCCGACGCCATGCCGATGTTGATGTCCAGGGCGACGTCGTCTCCGATGTCGAAGATCGCCACCCGGGCCTCGAAGATCGGGTTCTGATCGATGTCGAAGGGGGCGTTGGCCATGTACAGGGCCGCGGTCGACGCCTCGGCCACCGCGTCCATAACCAACTTGAGCACCCCGTTGGCCTCGTCGCTGCCGATCACCCCGAGCCCCAGGGTCTCGGTCTTAGTCCAGGCGGCGCCGTTCAGGGCCGTGGCCGCCGCGGGATAGTCGCCCAGGAAATCATCGAAGAACTCCAGCCCGCCGACCTCGCCGGACATAACCCCGGCCATATTCGGCTGGCGCAGCACTTCGATGTAGTCCCCGTCCGCAGTCGCCGCCTCCAGGGCGATGCCGATGGGGTTGTTGTTGGCCACGTCGTCGATCTTGCCGCCTTCGGCCCCGTACACCGTGGCCCACTGGGAGACTGCGGCAACGGCCACCATCTTGACCGTGCCCGCGGCGTTGGCCAAAACCACAGCCGCCTGGGTGGAAGCGCCCAGCCCGGTCACCACGTGCTGAGCCTTGATCGTCCCCAGCTCCCGGTCTTCCGGCCCGGCCACAACCAACCCGTCAGTCCCGTCGCGCTTCACCCTGAGATAAGGGTTCAATCCGGCAGTGGCCGGAAAACTTCCGATCGCTGTCGCGTTGATCTGCATTGTCCTAACTCCTTCTTAAGGTCAAAGGTCTAAGGTCCAAGGTCGAAAGTCAGGACCTTCGACTGTCTATCCCACCGTCCGGCACTGATCAATCAGACGGTGCACGCTCGGGTCGTTGGTAGCTCTGATGTACTCGGCGTGCAGTTCCGGGTTGGCATGGACCACTGCGCGGACTGCCCTCTTGCGTTCCATCCCGTCCTTCATCCGCTCGCGCACCGCGGCGCTGAAGCTCTGCACCGCGTCGCCGTCGCCGCTACCCGACCCCCCCGCGATGTTCCCGGTCCCCACCGGCTCCAGCCCCGACTTGCCCTGTTTTGCCTTGAGCTGCTCGATCTCCTGGGCCTGGGCGGCGCTCTTCTCGTCGAGCTCCAAGATCCAGAAGTCCTTGGCGTCCTCCATGCTGACCGCCCCCAAGAGCATCTTTTCCCGCCAGTCCGCGGTGCTTTCGGGGAACCCCTTCTTGAGCTCCGCGATCGTCGCCGGCGGCGGAGAACTACGCACCTCGGTCGTTGTCCCGGCCACTTGTGTCTGATCTGTCATTGCATTCTCCTTTTGATTGACTGGGGGGTCGGGGGTCGGGGGCCGGGGCCTTCCCGATCCCTGACCCCTGACCCCTGATCCCCGATCCCTGACCCCTGATCCCCGATCCCCGACCCCCGCAACCGTCTCTTCAAACCCCCCTATCGCGTCCACGAAACCGAGTTTCATGGCTTCACTTCCCACGTGTACCCGCCCGTCGGCCAGCTCGCGCACCTGGGCAATACTCATCCCCCGCCCGCGAGCTACCGCGGCCACGAACAGATTGTGGAACTGATCGACCAGCCTCTGCGTTTCGGCAAGTTGCTCCCCGGTGATCTCCGTGCCGCGCTCCCCTATGGCTTTGAACTCCCCGGACTTCACCACGTGAACTTTGACTCCTTCGCGGGCGAACAAAGCGGACCAGTCGCGCAGCACGGTATAGGTTCCGATCGCCCCGACGATGGCCCCGGCGTTGGCCACGATCCGAGTAGCCTGCGAAGCCACGTAGTAGGCCGCGGACGCTCCCAGATCCTCGATGAACGCCACAACCGGTTTGACCTTGGCCGCCCTTGCCACCTCCGCGGCAAGATCGTCCAGCCCCGCGGTCGATCCTCCGGGCGAATCGATCTTGAGCACGATGGCCTTGATTGTGGTGTCGGCAACCGCGGTGCGCACGGCCCGGCGAAGTTGCAGCGCCCCGGGGTTGCTGGAGAAGCTGGACCCGTACTTGGTGAAGACCCCGACCATATCGATCACCGCAACCGACCCGTCGACCCGCTCGAAGAGCGGCGGCTCGATCCGGGTTGGATCGTGGCGGGCCTGCTGGACCGCGATGTGCGCTGCCAGGTCGGTAGCCCGCACCCGCTCGATAGCCGCAAGAAACTCCGGCTCGTAGGTGGCCCAGATCCCCGCGTACTGCTCGAGATGGGGAAGCGAATGAATCGCGTCCCACGCCGCGGTAAACGTCTTGCCGGACGCGGTTCCGGTCGGCGGATTGACGGAGTTGTCCATGATAGCGTTCATCCTCGCCCGCGTTGTCAGTCGTCAGTTGTCAGTGTTCAGTTCTCAGTCCGGCCACCGGCCAAACGTCCGTGGGTCTGTGGTCTGTGGGACCGGCTTCCAGCCGGTCATCTTTCTCCGCGAGCACCTCCGCGCTCTTCCCTTCCATCAACGCCCGCGTCTGGCGAACTAACCCCAGCACCACCCACGACCTACGAAGCTCAGCGGCCAGTGCACGCATGTCCACGATGATCTCATCGCGTCCGTCAGCGTCGTTGAGATTCGCCAGCCCGCCCTCTATGCGTATGAGCTCTAGCTCAGTCATTCTTTCTTTTCCTCATCGCCTTCCGCGTCCGATTCTTCCTTGCCGTCCTCTTCGTCTCCGTCGTCCGCGCCGTCGCCGGTGGTTTCTTTGTTTTCTTCCCCGTCACCCCCCTCGCTCGGTCCGCCTTTATCCTTCCCGCCCTTCTCCGCCCTGCCAATCACCGCCAACGCCGACGGCGGCGCAACCTGTCCCTTGGCGTCGAAGCCGGCCAGCTCGCGCCAGTCAACCGCGGCGTCGGCATGAGTGTTATTGATCTCCGCGGCGGCTCCGATCGCCGAAATGATAAGCCGCTTGTTGTCCGCGATGATCTCCCGGTCTACGTCGTCCAGGTCCACCCCGCGAAGGTTGAGCACTCCCCGCCGGCTATTCAACCGGCCCTCGATTATCGTGGTGTCCGCCTTGGCGTCCTTGGCGGGTTCGATGTAGGCCCAAGAAGGCGGGGCCCAGCGATGCCCGAAGACGTCGACCCCGTCCTGATCCGCCCAGGCCCGCATCTCGGCACTGTCCTCCAGCCACTTGCCCACCTTCCACAGGTAGACCGGGCGCAGAAACTTCTCGATCAGAAGTGCCTGCAACTCGCGAAAGCCGATCCGGGCCTGGTCCAGCGCCCCGCGCCAGCCGGAGAAATTCGTCTTGCTCGGATCCAACAGCAGCACGTGCACCGGTATCTTGAGATTGATGGCGATGAACGTCAGGATCATCATGGCGTGCGCGAAAAACTCCGCGTTGGGAATGTTCGGTGAGAACCCCTTCAATGTCTCCCCGGGTTGTCCGGTTTCAACCATCCCCGGAGCGACGCCCTCGAGCGTGCGGGTAGAGCCGTCGGCCAGGGTTTGTGTTTTCTTCTCGCCATGTTGCGGGGCCGGGCCGCCGGCGAAGTCAATTTCCCGTTCGCGAAAGACCGCCCAGGCTGAGGCGGTCTGGGCTTGCAGCAGCTTGGCGAACTGGAGGTCGTCGTGCATCCCCACGGTGTCCACCACCGGTGCCAACGCGCTGACACCTCGGGTCTGCGACACCCGCTTGGGGTCGTAGACGTGCAGCACTTGCCGTTGGCCATCGGCGTCGCGGGCCGCCACCCGGGTCATTTTGTTCAGCTTGGGAGCGGCGTTGGGGCTAAGATCGTCTTGGGTGATCCAGTATTCGATTCGCTGGCGCAGGTCGCTCAAGAGGATCCCGTGCACCACCCTCTTTTCGGTGAACCGCGAACGGCGAACCCGATGGGCCTCGACCAGCTCTATTGAGCCGCGCTCGAGAGGCAGGGCGAAGATGTCCCCGTCCACGATGACATGCCGCAGGACGAACCGGGTCATACGCTTAAAGGTGTGCTCCCCCGCGGCGTCGCACTGCTCGCGATCCTCGGTCCATTTCTTCCAGCGGCCGGCCAGGGCGGCGTCGAGGTTTGCGTCCCCCGTCTTGTGGTCTACCTTGATTCCCTGCTGGAGGACGTTGTCCAAGAGGCGGGTGATGCCCTGCCCGATCACTTGATCGTCGCGGTCGAACGCCCGGGCTTGCTCGATCATCTGCAAGAAATCGACGTCCCGGCGATAGTGGAAGTCCGCCCCCGAGCCCATGGGGGCTACCCCGATCAGCCGCTTGCGCGTGCGATTGGTGCGGGCCGCGTTGTAGTCCGCCTTCATTTCGGCGTAGGACTGGGCCTGCGTCGGCGGCAGCTCGATTGTTCGATGACGGGGCATAGTTGTCAGTGCTCAGTTGTCAGTGATCAGTGCTCAGTTCTCAGTCCTGTGTGGGACCGGCTTCCAGCCGGTCATTCCACGATCCGCTTGCGCATCCGAGTCAACGTGAACACCACGGGCACTTCGGTGCCGGGTGGTACATCCGCGAACGACGGGTGTTCCAAGGTGATCAGAAAACCCGCATGGGGCGCCGAATAATGCACCTCCACAACCGGCGCATCGGGGGGGATGCCCTCAAACACCGGGAAGGCCATAGTCCGGCCAACCGGGGCCTGGGCACCCATAAACAGCGTCACGATCTCGTCGGGCCTTATCCAGATCATCCGCAGATGCCGTCCGGGTTTCGCGGGGTTGGCTTTCTCCCAGCGCTGGCAAGCCAGCTCGCGCGGATCTATGTGCATCGGCAACACACCGCCGTGCGTCTTCTCACCGCACCTGCACCACCAAACCCACGCGACCCGTGTCGGGCAGCCGTCTTCGTCAGTATCGATCACTTCGCCCCATTTGCCGATCATCCGCTGACTGCAGTGGGGGCACTCTTTCGTTTCGCTGGTTAGCTGCGGACGCATGGGGTCGCTACGCTCCAGTCTTAAGGTCAAAGGTCAGTTGTCAGTGATCAGTGCTCAGTTGTCAGTGGCCAGTCTCTTGACTGACAACTGATAACTGATAACTGATGACTCCCTACCCCTCGTCGAACAGCTCGGTGAATCCTCGATCGAGGAGTTCACCGAACAGATCCTGCGTGTCAGCTTCCTCGACGCTGACCACGTCGCACACTGCCTCTTGCAGCAGGGCACACCCGCCGAATTGGCAGAGGGCCGCGAACGACAAAAGACCTACAAGCTTCGCTCGAAATAGTCGTGCCATTCTCATGTCTCCTCATTTCAAAGAAGTTGTCAGTGATCAGTTCTCAGTTATCAGTGGTCGACCGTCGGTCTCTTTACTGACAACTGACAACTCCTAAACTCCTCAACCCCGATAGTTCCTAATGTCCGCATGTGAGACCGACCCCGCGTTCTTACTGGCGATGAACGCCCGGGCGTCGGCGATCATCTTGCGCTGCTCCGCGGGTGAGAATTCCATCTCCCCGCCCTCCGGGCTTTCTATTTTCGTGATCGCTCGCCACAACGGCGCCATCATTATAGTGATCAGCCGCCCGGCCATCGGCGCGGAGTCGGCTTCGATGTAGCCCATGTTGTCTAAATAAAGGCCCCTGAGCTGGGCTTCGGTTGTCGTGCTGTCTACCAGTGCCATCGGGCGTCACCTTGGGGAGTGTCACCGGTCTGTCAATGGGCACACGGTCGGATTGATCGGATTGTTCGGATTGTTCGGATTGCGCGGCACAAGCCCATTTGTGATCCGGGGGGCTTAGACGGCGTTCTTCCGGGCCGCGGACGGCTTAGGCGGCGCTCTTCGGGCGGGATCCGGTCCGGGGCCGGGGATCAGGAGTCGGGGTTCGGGGGCCGGGGAAGTTACGAATTACGAATTACGAATTACGAGTGTGGGACCGGCTTCCAGCCGGTCATCTGCTCAGTATCTTGCTCGTAGGATTCGGCGTCCACTGAACCCACCCGCCGCGGAAAACTTGGGCTCAGTATTTGCTTTTTTCCAAGGAATGAACGATACTGGTGCCGTATGAAGGCTCCAGGGGTCCAACCCCTGGCCCCCGCTGGAGCCCTATTCCCCGCGGGGGTGCAACGAGTGTTGGAGGCCGCCTAGCGCTACTACGCTAGGCGGCCTCCGATGACGGATGAAGGAGTAGCAACGGTTGTGCGGGAACTGGGTTTATTTGCCGGGGCTGGTGGTTTCGTGCTTGCCGCGATTCTTCTCGGATGGCGACCGGTCGGGTACGTCGAGATCGACGAGTGGTGCTGTGGCACCCTCGGCCGGCGGGTCGACGACGGGACTTACCCTGCCGCTCCCGTGCTCAACTGCGATGTCCGGGACTTTGTTCGATACGACTTTGCACAGGACTATCAGGGAATGGTTGACGTCCTTACCGCCGGCTTCCCCTGCCAGCCGTTCAGCAGCGCGGGGCGACTGCTCGGAGAAAACGACCCGCGGAACATGTGGCCGGCTACGGTCGAGTGCATTCGCATCGTGCGACCGGAGTGGGTCTTTCTGGAAAACGTTGCCGCGATCCGCAACCCCAAACGTAAGAAAGGGACGGTCCTCGCCCCCTCGTACCTGGGACGCGTCTTTATCGACCTGGCCGAGAGCGGGTTTGATATTGCGTGGGACTGCATACCGGCTTCCGCCCTTGGCGCCCCTCACCGGCGCGACCGGATCTGGATCGTGGCCCACGCCAACGGTGGGCGACAGCAGAGGATCGCACAACGACAAGTTGACCTATCACACGCTGACCAGTGCGGTGCGGGTGTGGCCGACGCCAACTGTAGCGTCGGTGACGCAGGGGATGAACCAACCGGACGGGAAACGCGGACAGACGCTTGTCGGTGCCTTACGCGGGCAGGGCTGGACGTATCCAACGCCGACCGTGATGGACGCTGCCGGACGTTGCGGGACACCAGACAAGGGACGCAAGGGTCCAAACAGCGGGCGGACGCTGACGGGCAAGCTGCTCGAGATGGAAGGCCGGGGCCCGCATGCGCAACAGCACTATGCCACCCCGCGGGCGTCGGATGCGGATCGGGGGGCGTGGGCGAACCAGAAACGCTCGCTGGCTACGCGGCCGCTTTGCGAGCAGGTTGGTGGTCGACCGAACCCGGAATTTGTCGAGTGGCTTATGCGGTGGCCGATCAGACTCACCGCCTGCGAGCCCTTGGCGAAGGAATCGTTCCAGCGGTGGCTGCGGTCGCATGGAGGTTGCTGTCGAGCAGACTGACAACTGATGACTGAAAGCTTAACAAGCGAACGCCCTCCGAAGGCCGATCGAAACGCGATCGATCCGCCTTCGGACCCCGGCCCCCGATCCCCGGCAATCGAGCTCATTGGCCTCAAGGTGTACGTCGATCGCGATGGCGACAGTGTCACCGGCAGGGTTGTTTTCCCCCACACGCCGGCCGCGTCGCACCGGCGCCGCATGTCTCGCGGCCAAGCGAGATCATGCCCGCGAAAGCCGGGGCCGGATTAGTCAAAAAATCAGCATGGCGGGCCGGTTCTTCGCCAGCTATCGAACCGGCAACCCCAAACGAGTCGTCGCGGTCACTGAGGTTGACGCTATTTTTGCCGTTGATGTCGGGAACGGAATTAGCCGTCCGTTTTCTCCCGCTCGACTGCCAAAGCCATTGAGTGCGCGGGAGACTTTCCGGGGCACTGTTTGCGATGACCGGCGCATCGTCATACGTCTGCGCGTCCGTTGGTTTGGGGTTTGGCTGTATACGGCCCCCGCCACACCGTCGTTCATCTCGGCAGCCCCGAACGATCTCGCCGTCCAGCCCGCTACCCTTCAGGTGCGCGTGAAAAGTGCCCTGCCGATCCGGTTCCTCGAATGTCTCAGGCATGCGGCACCGCCTTTCGTAGCTCGCCAAGCTCGTGCGCTCTGTTCAGCTCTTTGCACCGTTTGCGGAGCGAGCAGGCCGCCTCCGCCTGCCCCCAAACGAGATCGTCCGGGCCGATCAGGACGAAATTGTATTGAAACCAGCCCCGCTTGGTCTTCAGCGGAAGAACCTCGAAGGCGGGGGCAGGCGCAGTCATCGAGCCACCGCCTTTCGCCGATCGGCTTCGAGTCCGGGGAGCTCCGCGGCCGGCACGTCGAAGATCCGTTGGCGCCCGCGGAACGGAATCGGAACGGCGAACACTTCGGGATTTTCCAGGATCCAGCAGCACGGGCCTTGAGCAAACGGATCATCGACCACGCGCGGATCGTCCGGGCCGCAGTAGTCGACCACGTCCACCGCCCCGACAATCGCCCCGAACACCAATTCTTCCGGGGCCGGCAGGGAGCGTATCCGGAGGTATAATTCCGGGTCGTCGCAAGCGTGGATCCATGCGCGGCTCTTTCCCGCGTGGATCAGCAGACGGCGGGTTTCCCCCGCGCCCCATCGCCACGTGCGGTTCTCGATCAGCTTGTGACCATGCACGATCATCCACGCCCACGGTTGACAGACTGTTAAGGCTTTCATGGTCGCAAGCTCCGAAAGAATTACGAATTACGAATTACGAATTACGAAAAAACGCTTTTGATCTTCGGTTGTCTCTTGTTGCCTGGCTCGCTTACCAATTTTGGTTGTCTCGTGGCCTTTGGCTCGCTTTCCTATGTCGGTTGTCTTGTTGATGATGGCTCGCTTCGCTTCATTGGTTGTCTTTCCACGCCTGGCTCGCTCGTTCACCTTGGCTGTCTTACCTTCACGGGCTCGCTCCTAGATGATGGTTGGCTTTATGACTTCGGCTCGCTCTTCCATTCTGGGTGTCTAGGCGGGCTTGGCTCGCTTTGAGGGCTTGGTTGTCTCTCCACGCATGACTCGCTCGATGGCTATGGTTGTCTTAACCGCTATGGCTCGCTCTGATTCTTTGGTTGTCTCCTACCGCTCGGCCTCAGCTTCAC
>SDBT01005821.1_pt1 | contig 20625 bp, 31 predicted proteins | sample 2277101 | NCBI WGS metagenome assembly SDBT01 (sample SAMN10404973, study PRJNA504765) | marine sediment metagenome | isolation source: marine sediment core GS10_PC15, 103 cmbsf | place: Arctic Ocean: Southern Knipovich Ridge | collected 2010 | reverse complement strand
ACAGGTCAAGTTCCCAGAGGCGACGATAGACTGAGCAAAGGTGTTGGCCCCGCAATCGGACGGATTGGCGGCAAGGGCAGTCGCCGCCGCTGCCAGGTCGATCGTGATGGTGTTCGGCACTTGGGCGTCTGTGGCGGCCCCGGAGAGGTCGGTAAAAGCGGGTTGGGCGCAGGTCAAGTCCCCGTTGGCCGCGATGGTCGTAGCGAAGTTGGAAGCGGCACAGTCGGCAGGGTTGGCGGCGAGAGCGGTTGCGGCCGCTGCCAGGTCGATCGTGATGGTGTTCGGCACTTGGGCGTCTGTGGCGGCCCCGGAGAGGTCGGTAAAAGCGGGTTGGGCGCAGGTCAGGTTCCCATTGGCCGCGATGGTCGTAGCGAAGTTGGAAGCGGCACAGTCGGAAGGGTTGGCACTAAGGGCGTCGGCGGTATCAGCAGAAGGCCAGTTGTTAGCCAGAGCTATAAGTAACTTATCGGGGGTGGGCTCTGTGAAGATCGAATTGTCATCCCCGGTGGTTGCGATCTCGACAACATCAACTGAGTCGTTGCCGCCGTCATCCCCTATGTCGAAGATGATGGCGCTACCCCCTGAGCCCGTCGCATCGGTGGCGCACTCCCATAGCGTGTCTCCCGCGTCACGTTTCAGGATTTGGCTAGCGGCGCAGTCGTCCAGGTCAAGCGTGAAATCAACCTGGCTATTGCCGGGATCGTCGGCACTGGCAACGGTCACCCCATCGCCGCTTATGAAGTTGCCCCCTTCCCGCTGGGCGACTAGGGTACTGTCGTCGTACCAATCGGTCCGAATGCTGGCCGTATTGTTGGACTGGAAGGCGACAAAGAACGCCAGGAGGAATAACACCAGGCTCAGCCATGATATTTGACTCAGATTCATTGGTTGCTCCTCAGTGTGTAGAGTAGTGATAGGAAGCCGACCCCGATCATACCCAGCGCCGCGAGACCAAGCAGGTTACTTCCTAGCTCAACAAAGGCGTACTCTGCGAGGTAGATCCCAGAGAGAAAACCCACAACTGCTATCAGAAAGATCATGCCAGTGCCCCCCTCCGCTTCCGAAAGATTGGACGCTCCCGCGTGCGGGCACTATCCCTTGACTCCACAAACCGAAGCGTCTTACCGTCGATCAGCACATCCACCTTTCCCATATCAAGCCGCTGCCTTTTCGGCCGGTTATTGCTCGTCTCAATGACTCGGAGCGTTTCCCTGGGCGACAAAGAGAGGTCTCCGGTGTTCTTCTTGAACTTTGTGCTCCCTGTTAGGAGATTCCGTTGCACGATGGTTGCTCCTTGTGCCCACTGGATCACCTTTGGCCACACGCCCCGCGGCAATGGCTTCCCTCCTCTTCCAGGTAGCAGCAAGAAGGGCGGCACCAGCCTTCCCCGCCCCGGCTTTGGGTCGAGCTCCTTGGCTTTTAAGGCCCTGGGTGGCGGCTGCCGGTGGGGCTCCTCTTTGGGCTGTGGCGTCGGATCCTCCAAAGGGTCAGGTATCTTCTTGGGATCCGGGACTTTCAGGGGCTCATCGGTTGGGACCGCTTTCGGTTCGACCTCCACTTCTGTTGTCGGCTTCACTGGCGTCACGGTGCGGGGTTTGGCTGGGGCCGGTGCGAACTCGGGCACTTCTCCAGGCTTCAACGGTGTCACTACAGGGACCCGAATGACACGCTTGGTTGGCGGGGCGGGTACGGCCCTCACAGAAGGAGGAGCGTCGGCAGGGATCACCACCGTCAACCTAGCTCCTTTCGCCTTTTCGGGAGCTGGCCGCCGGGTCGCCTCGACCCGTTCCCCTGAGACTGTAAGAGCCTTTTGGTCAGGCACAGCCACCGGGGGCGGGATCCGTAGAGAGACCGGTTTCGCTATCTGGCGAAGTACGCTCTCCGGGATCTCACCACGGAGAATGTAGGGCGCAAGAGGAGCGCCTGAGCCTCCTCGGGGCACCGTTGGCCCTAACTTAGCGAAGGGCCGTCTCATAAAATTGCTCGCCAGCTCCACATCCTTCCGTACCAGTCGAAGAGGCAAGTCCCGGTTGGCTGCCAGGAAGTTCTTTATGGTAATTTCCGCAACCTCTATATCCGCGTTCCCAAACCCCCTGCTGGCGAGCTTGCGTATGGCAGACCCAACTATTCGATCCTCCTCAAAGGCCCGGACTCCTGGGTTTGAAACCACTATCTGATGCCCAGCCTTCAGCCCGGCCCTGGTGGCTATAACGGCCCGCACTAGACGGGCCTCAAGGCTGGGAGACTCCGAAGTGAAGATTGCCTTGACCGGGGCCACCACTGCCGCCGTCGCCGCCTTGACAACTTTGGCCGATGGCTGGCCGGTGGAGGGAAGCGGCTTGAAGGGTTCCACAGTGACCGGGATCTCGTTGGGCCGGGGAATCCGGCCAGGGCGGCCGGCTGCGAGTCGCTCCAAGCTCTCCGTCGTGATCTTTCCCTCAGTGGATGCAGTGGCAGAGGTTACCTTACTCGTAACGGCCGTAACGGGCTTTCCTAAAACGACTTTGCCACCCTTGAAGACCCACCCAAGCGCCCAGATGGGCGCTCTGACTGGGATAATGACAGCCAGGGCGTCTATGGCAGCCCCGGCGTCCGTCTCGCTGCTCAGCCGGGTATCAGCATTGTGAAGTTTCGCCACGATAAGGGCGTTTCGGGCTGCTTCCAGATCATCCCGGAGCTGAGGACTCACCCCGCCACTGCGCGGCCCCCCTGCCCTTGCTCGGGTTTCCAGGGCATCCACCCTCGTCTGGAGTAGGGCAACAACCTCTGGGCGGCTTCCTTGCCAATCCTTGAACTTGGTTCGGCGTCCCTCCATAATGCGCTGGTCCTGGACCTTGATAGATGGCAATACCTCCTGGAGGGCTTGGGTGTACCTATCCCAAGTTGCTCTCGCGGCCTTGCCCGTAGGCTCAGGGACGGCTAAGCCTGCTTTCCTCTTCTCCTCTACGGTCCTCGTATCCCGCTTGAGGCCAGGGGAGGGGAGACGTTCAGGTGCGGGGCGAGCATTCGCCAATGCCTGTGCAACCTCAATATCTGCTGCTTCGAAGCCAATACTACGCAGCTCCGGTGCCGTGACTTTCCGGGTTCCCAAGGCTCGCGCCAGGTCGAACCGTCCCTGTTTATCCGGTGGCGCGATCTTTGACAGACGCATAACTGCTTCTTCGCGCTCGGATCTACGGACACCCTTCTTTGCTGCGAAGAGTTGCGTCCCTTCCTTCACCAACGCCTCACGATCTTCTGGAGAGAGCTTGTCAAACTCCTCCTTGGTGACAAACTCTCCGGTGTGTAGCTCGATATGAGTGGCAAGGAACTGCCTGCGCTCCTCTGCCTGCTCAGCCCGGAAGCCCTTTGTACCGAGGACCATCAACCGCTCGCGTTCAGCGCTGGAGAGCTTGTCAAAGCCTGCCTTTGGCACGAACTCCCCCGTTTGGAGCTCCAAATGGGTGGCGAGGAACCGCCGCCGCTCCCCCGCTTTCTGAGCGTTGAACTTGACGGAGCCTACCCGCCGCAGCGTATCCTGATCCTCCCGGCTCAGCTTCTTAAACACCGCCTTCCTTACAAACTCACCGTTTGGGAGTTGCAGGAAATCGGCGTCGAATTGCCGTCGCTCCTTGAGGGTTTCCGCCCTGGCGACGCGGGCCTGTTCCAACCGCTCCACCGTGGGGTCCGCTTTGGGTGACGCCGGGAGCCCCTTTACGATACGCTCGGCCTGGGCTCGACTGGCACCGCCCTTCATAAGGTCCGCAACTGTGGGAGTCGGGATGGTCGTTTGCAAGGGAGCAGACCTTATCGGATCGGCTCTACGCTCTTTGCGCTCGCGCTCTTCGCTACGCCGATTCGCCTCATCAACGAGGCGAAGTATCTGCTCTCTCCGAGTTTCTACAGCCATCCGGTCACCTTCCGAATACCTGGATCAATAGCATGGCGATAATCGGGAGACCCAGGATCCCCCGGACAAACCAACCAAAGGGAGCCCATGACCCTGTAAAGAAGGAGAAGTTGAGCGTCAACATCGTCGCCCACCCTTCAAGGAAGCCAAAGGAGGCCGAGAACCACCGACGGATCCCGCTCAGGAATCCCGTCTCCTCGCTACTGATTGGCGCTTGGCCTGCTTTCTCAAACGCTTCCGCGTCGCCGGTATGCTCCCCAGCCCCAGAGGTATCCTGGCCGCCAAGGATAACTCCATCCATCATCCCACCGATCAGCGCAAAAGCCATCCAAATCCCCACAAATGTCGAGAGAATCTTAACCGTCATCTTGAGCAGTCCGTCTATTCACTAAATACCGCCTTGGCAACCCACATGAACCCGGCAGCCGTGATCGCCGCCGCTGGTATAAATACCATAGGGAACGGTATAGCGAAGATCAGCCACCCTGCCAGCATCCCGACAAACCACCCCATCCCTGCCACCGAGGTACTCCGGGTTGGCACCCAAAGCACCGCTCCCAAAATAATGCTGCCCAAAAGTGTCAACAAGAGCCCCGCCTGTGGGTGGACCCCCTGAAAATCGGAATAGATGGTCGTTGAGGTCGCCGTCCCCTCTATGCCGACGATTAGGGAAACCGTGGGTGTCGTAATGGCGTCCGGGAAGGGGTTGCTCTCGGAGGTGAGGAATGCCTGGGGGATTGATAGTTGGATTAGAGAGAAGGCCCGAGCGGCCACGACAGCGCCACCGTTGGTGATCCCGAGCGGCTGCACGTAATCCCCGGCAGCAACATCTGGGTCATCGATCTCGAGCTGGGCAAGGTACTGCTTCAGTTCGGAGGTGAGCAGCGTCACCGTCGCGTCCGTGTCCGCCGTCGCCTGCCAGGAGATGACCCCCGTCGCGGTGGAGGGGACGTCCCATAGGTTTGGGGACGCCAAGGCAGGCATGGTCACATTTGAATCACCCCAGGTCAATGAGAGGGCGCTCACCTCCGCAGCGGTGAGGTAGATCCCAACTAGGCTATATCCGGTTGCCGGAGCCGTCCGCTCCGCCACCACAGTTCCGGTATCGTCGAGCTGTACGAATACATCACCCCCAACGTAAGCGTCCCATCCGTCCCGGTAGGTAACCACAACGGTATAGCTCGAATCCGCCAGGCCAGTCCCGGTGCAGTCTATCGTCTGCTCATCCTGGCCGAGAGTGCAGAAGGAGGTAATATCTGTAGAGTCGGCCACCACCGTATAGTCCGTCCCCGCCGTCACATCGACGCGGTTGACGAGGACTACCGGGTCATCGAAGTCTCCGCTCGTGGTGGAGACCGTGAAGCTGTCTGACTCCCCGGTTTGCGAGGTGGGCGCCAGGGAAAGACGCCCCAACACAAGCCAGTCCCCCGTTTCCAATACATGACGGAACGCCTGCACCCCCGCCAACTGAAGGGGTAGCGGTGCCGCCGCCTTTGCTGAGAATACCGTCCCCAGGAAGAAGGCCAGAACAATGAAACCCAGGATCAAGAGCTTCTTCATGCACGCACCACTTTTGGGATCCCCACCACGAAACCAAAAGCCACAAGGGACATGATTATGGGAAGCCAGAGCTCTATCGGTAGGCCCATCCCCCAACCGACCCAATACATGATCGGCAGCGGCAGTGCCGCCAAGAAGGTGGATCGCGTGGCAAAGAAAACACCGAGCGAGGCGAATATCCCGACGGCAGACAAGAGCAGGAACCATGCCGCCCTCGCTGAGATGCCAAACCCAGGCCCCTCGAGGACGTCCTCGAGCTGGTCCCGGCCAAAGAAATTAGTCACGGCCTGGGTAGCCGTTACCTGTGGCCCCGTTGCGCCGATCAGGTCTGCGAACTCCTCTTCTGCTACCGCAAACGAGATCTCCTTATTACTGAAGTTATACGTCCAGGTCGTAATGTCCGTCATATCCCGCGTGAGGCTGTACGTCCCGTCGTGGTCGCTTCCCCCGGTGCTCACATCCTCCACCGTCCCCGTCCAGGTCCAGGAGTTGCCGCTATCGCCTTTTTGGGTTTCGGCCAGATCCAATGGCTCAAATTCCCAGATTAGATCGCAGGTAGGAGTAGCCACTGACGTATCGCAGACAGACACATCATCAACGTAGGCATCGGTGGATGTGCCCACTACAAAGCTATTACCTGTAATAGCTATTGTTTCAGTGAAATCCGTTGCGCCCCGCTGGCTGCCGTTGATATAGATTTTGAGATTGTCACTCCCCAGGTCTTTATCGTACGTCCCCCGGATTTCGTACTCAGTGCCTACCACCAGGGCCGCCGAGGCATCATCGTCTGTTGCCACCGCCGATTCGCTATAGGTTACTTCTACAAACCCCCGGGTCATGCGGACGGTGCCGGTATCGGCAAAAAACTCATAGGCCACTTGCAGGGAATCAAGGGAGGCCATATCGCCCCAAGCGCCACCACCCGGAGCCGCCGTGAACACTCCACTGTAGGTCGCCCAGTCTTGGTCAAGCGTAACCGCAGTGCCATTAGTCCTCGTTGCACAAGCGGATAGACATATCGCTGGGCGTATGGTGTTAGTGCTGCCAGCGGTCGCAAATGCCCGAAAGGAAACCCGGACGCTCTCCACCTGCGCGGTGCGTCCAGTGGTATTCCCAATCCCAAAGACTTCCTCGCCGGTGGCCGATGAGGCCAGGCTAAGGTACGACCCAAAGCCATCCGGCACAGCTTCATCAATACAATCGAAATGAGCGCCGCAAGTGGTGGGTGTGAAATCCCCGATGGTCACATCGGAGTCGGGGGGTACGAGTTCTTCGGTCGCCGAGACGACGCGAAAGATAACCCGATTGCCCCCGCTCTGGTCCAGTGCCAACTGATAGGCACCGGACTTGCCCATCACATCAGTCTCACTACTCGGCCACGTAAGGATCGTACTCGTCATCGCCAGCGTAAGGTCGTCGGTAATGTCCAGGTCAGCATGATCGGCGGCCGTAACCGTGTCGGTGGTGCCATCAACGCGGAATGATTGATCCCGCGTCGCGGTGGAGTTGCCCATGTGGAAGTCATAGGCCGCCACGGCACCATCGGCCTGGGATGGGATATCAACCCACCATGTTTGACCCGTTCCCGTCATCCCCTGGGCCAGCGCACCGTTCAGCGCGGTACCGCCCACTGTGGCCGGTCGCCAGTCCTCGGCATCCGCCTGGAGGAAGTCGTTGTTGACGAGGTTGAGCGGCTGCATCTGAACCGCTATAGGGGTGTTTGAGAAGCCGCTGCCCGATTGGTTGTCCACCCCCACGCTCATCACATAGTTAAAGTCATCAAGCGTATCGTTGGAGCTCCACACCACAGCCGGGAGCAACCCAAAGATCAGGACGGCAAGATACAGGTACGAAAGGCGTAACAAAACCGCCGGCCGGCAGCTCCTCTTTTGCATGGATCTCGTCATCAGGAGATCCGGATCCCCGTAGGAAACCGTCGACGTCCACCACGAATATCGTAATTCACTGTATTGGGACCGCCTTGAAGCCTTTTTTCTTGTGATCGGTTACGTAGAAGTTATTTGCCTCGAGCAGGGTCACCACTTCGGACACCTTCTTTATATCCGGGACGAACTTCTGAACCGCCAGGAGGGTTGCTAAGTTAACTCTGAATCCTTCCGGGGTCCCTGCCCGTTTGATCTTGAGCCACTCCTCGAGGCTCTGGGGCTCCCCGCCGCGAAGATCAAAAGACTCTGAGGGGATCCCTTGCTCGATAAAGCCCTTTACCCTCGCATCTTGCTCCTCCTGAAACTCCCGCTCGGCGGGGGTCATCAACGCCTCCTCCTCCGCATCCTGTCTTTTGCTCACCGCTTCGAGATCCCACGTTCTCCCAAGGATCCGCTGTCTTGAGTATTCATTAGAGAATGAACTGACCACCCGCTCCCGAGTGTTGTACTCATTCCAAACGGCCGGGAGGTTGCGGAGATAGATCACCTTAATAGCTGATTCAATAGGCGGGGGGAACGGCGTCTTGCCCGCTTCAACTATCCCGGTGAACTGCCCCCAAAGGTCAAACACTAGCAGGCGGATATACGCCTGCTGTGCCAGCGCCGGGCTGAACCTGGCAAACTTTGGGATATGAGCATCGCAGAGAATATAGAGGTCGATCTGACGGAGCATGGACCTCTGGATCTCCGTTGGGAATTGAGTGGAGGCTATGACCTCCGCCTGGAGCTTCCGGAGCATCACCATCAACGAATGCGAGTCCAGAGCCGACTTCGCCATGGCCCGCGTCGAGGGCACGATCTCTGTCAGCTCATCGAACAGCAACAAGGATCTCAACGCCCGATCTAGGTCCTCACCGAGCCATGTACCCAGGTTTGGGTCACATAGATCTGCAAACCCTACGTTGATATTGCTTTTTATCTTCCATCCCGCCATCCTCAACCAGGGCTCCAACAGCTTCGCAAACCAAACCATCGAGAGCGATTTGCCTTTATTTCTTCGGCCCCAAAAGAGGACATTTGTGGAGCGCCATTCCGGTTGCATCCTCAAGGTGAAGTGGTGGATGAGCCTTGATATAAACTCCTCTTGCCCGCCAGCCGCCATGAAGCTCTGCGTTGGCAGAGCCTTATGGACGGGCATCAGACCTGAAGAGCTGCCATAGTTTGCCGTCTGAAGCACGCTTACCCTCCTGAAGGCAACTGGGGGAGCTGGGGCGGTGGCTCGCCACCTGGATGTAGCAACCTCCCAAAGGCTCCCCTCATCTGCTGAAGCTTTGACATCCCGCCGGTCTCCACCCGTACGGCTTCCTCGCGGGCCTTCCCGTCGACCCCCACAAACCCAGCCAGGAGGAGCTGCACGATCACCGTCATGTTTATGTTGCCGAGGGCAGCTTGGTTCACGACCTCCTGGTGGGCCATGTTGTAAATGAAGTCGATTGAGGCCCGCGACTCCGCGAGCTGCCGGGCCATATCATTGGTATGGGCCGTCATAAAGCTCTGGGAGACAGGCTGATTCCTCCCCCCCCCGCCCATATCATCGATGCCAAACACATCGCCTAGCCCAGGCGGGTAGTCACGGTGCCCATTCGCCTCTGGATCCCTCACCTTGTAATTCACTTGATCAACAGGGTCTTGCTCTTTCGGCATCTCACCCCTCCGCTACAAGGTCATCGATATGGCCCAAATCGTGAAACGAAACTGCCTTGCCAAAAAAGGTCTTTTGAAGTTTCACATGGTGACACGCGGCGCAGACGCCCACGATAGCGCCCCTCATCCCCGTGCCGGTCAACGCGGCGATCCGGAGTTTCTTCTTCAGCATTCCCTTAACCCCGTCTGCATCCAAGGCCTTCAATATCTCACTAACCTTCCACTGGTGAATGATCGGACGAAGGCCATGCCTTGCATTAAGGCGGGTATAGCAAGCCATCTTGACCGTGAACATGCGTGTCGGTGGAAGCCGAAAGACGGTTGACCTGTACGTGCCCTTTTTACTCATTCCATCCCTACTTCAGGTTTGACGCACTCTGCCCAGGCGAGGGCTGTTCAGCCACAGGAGGGGTGCCACTGCCAGAAGGTTCGTCCAGAACTGTGATCCCCACCAGGGCAGCGATGATGAGCATCGAGATCGCAATCCCACCGATCGAGGCCATCTGCGCGAACCTCTCTTTGTTATTGGGCTTACTGAGGATCTTTAGGGCTACCTTTGCCTGGAGAGCCTCGTACAAGCCCTTGGAGGTGTAGACGGGGATGATCTCTCCGAGGGACGGACCATCACCTTCCTTCTCTCCGGACTTCCTCGGTGGGGCCTTCCCTATAGCAGTCAAGTATGCCCGCTGCTCTTCAGAGTTCATGGTGACCTGGGAGGCCAGTTCATAATCCATCGGGACAAGCACATTCTCCTTCTTGCCGGGATCCCACTCAGCCCAACCCATATAAACGAGCGGCGGCGTCGCCCGGTGGATCTTCCGAAGCAAGAACTTGCCAAGCATCCAGCCACCAGGGAACCCAATGGCAATCGCAAGGCCAGCAGGCAGGATCGACGCCGATATGGTCAGCGCAACGCCCGAGAACATATTGAGAAGCACCGTCTGGATGGAGAAGAGCAGGCCTATCCCGCACCCAAAAAGAAAGGGCCAGTTTGGGAAATACCGCACGTAGAAGCCCCGTACACCCCACTCCTTACGTACTGCCGCCAAGGGCAGTTTCCCCCGAGTGACTATGGCATCCTTCTGCTCTCCCTTGACCGTATGGAGGAGAATGACGTCCGTCATCTGGATCTTCTGGGGCCGTCTTGAGTGTACGAAACGGATGCCTCGGTTAAGGATCTCCGTTGGGGATCCCCAGGACGGTAGCCGTGGCCGGTTCAGAGGAATAGTTGCCATCAATACTGCTCCAAGATCCGAGGAAGGAGCGCCGCGACCACCAGCAATGCACTCAAGGCACTAATCCCCGCTAGAGTAATCTGCACCATGGTCGAGACCTTGAGGTCCCCAGCCTTCCGGGCCGGGGTCACTCCTCTGGCCAGGAGGGCCGCTTGCTGGGCCTTTGAATACAGGGTCACGACCTCCTTGTACTCGTGACCCTCACCAGGCCGGTCCGGCATTGGGAGCATGGATCCCCCGGAGGTTATGAAGAGGAAAGGGTTGTCTCCGGTGATCCATGCCCAAGCTCCAACCTTCTTCTCTGGGATCTCCGGCTGCGGAGGGAGCTTCACCAAGCCCTGCCAGTTCTCCAGGATCGTGGTGAGAGGATTGAACTTGATCGAGCCCTTTGTGATGATCGCTGCCTCTTCCGTCCTTGGGTACTCGAGGGCCATCATCCCCGTCTCCTCGTCCATCCCCATCTTCCGAGATCCGTATGTCCTATTCGGTGTCAGGTTGAGATTGGTAACCTTCAATTCGGACACTCTCCCCTTCATTGAAATAGACGATCCCTGTTCTCCAATCGATTGCATAGAGCCCGGCCACATTAATCCTATTCACCAGCTTGAGGATCAAGAGGAAGTTAAGCCTCTCCCAATAACAGGAGGAGAGCGTGATCGTTCTGCCAATCCTCCAGGAGTTCCCAGGAGCCCCGCCGAGCAAGACGTTGAGCCGATACCTATTGACCCCCAGCAAACCCATGCAAAGAGGGTAAAGGTGCTGGATTCCAGTTAGGGAGTTGTACTGCTTCGGCCGCTCCTCTCCAGGCACGAACACCATACCCGGCACCACTCCGGAGACCTTTACCGTCTTTCCCTTGTACGGGACTTTGACTGTCCCTCTGTCCAGTGTGTCAAGCATTAGTAAAGGAATAGTACCTTATATGCCGGGGTCGTGAATAGATTCTTGTAATGAATACGTAGACATTTCTTTACCCACGTCCCTAGACTAACAACACCATGGCTGTCGTAGGTATCCTGATCGGTGTAGTTCTCCTAATCTTGGCTGTACCAGTCGTCGGAACCTCGCTCATCGGGGTCGAGGCAGCCACCACCGCGCCAATCGCCACCTTCTTCGCGCTTTCCCTTGTCTTTCTGGCAGTCGTAGCTCTAGTGAGCCTCGTCTGGGGCCTTGCGAGAAGTTAAGTTTATGGGATGGTCTCAGTAAATGTGAGGTCGAGTTCCTTTGCTGATGTAAAGGAAGAGGAGCATACTCACAGAAAGGAGGTAAGAAAATGACCTCTGGAATTAAAGTTTTCCTCGTTACCCTGGTGGTCGTGGTGGTTGCACTGATCCTCGCTCCCATCATCATCTCCAACACCGTGACTGCCGCTGCCACGGTTGGCATCGGGTCCTTTAGTGGCGTTGCCGCACTGTTGGGACTGATCCCTCTGGGATTCGTCATCCTGATCGTGTGGTTCGTCTACCGACGGATGCAGGACGATTGATGGCGAGTCGCACAACGGCAAGGCGTAGCGTCGGGATAGTATTCGGTCTGACAGCCACACTCCTGGCGCTACGTCTTGCCGTTAATCTCACCCACGAGGGGTACCTCGGCATCGACGGGGGCGCGTACCTACTTCATGCAAAGCGTCTCCTGGGCCTGGAGCTCCCACAGATCGACTTCAACCGCCCCATCCTCGGGCCAGGTTGGCTCCTGATACCGTTCATTGAGATCTGGGGGAATGACGTTGGGTATAAGGTCTGGGGTGCGATATTCTCGGTGCTCCCCCTCATACCGGCCGGGGCTCTCCTGGCCCACCGCTTGCTCCCACGCAAGCAAGCCCTCCTGGCGACCCTTCTACTGGCCCTCAACCCCTGGCATTGGGAAATGGTCGTCAGTGGATCCCTGCCTCTTATCGGCATCGCCCTAATTATGCTGGCACTTTGGGGGCTGATCCCGATAGCCGCAGGGAAAGGGACCCGATGGGATAAGCTCGCGGTCGTAGGATCCATCGCCCTGATTCCCTACATCAACCAAACGAGCACCGGGCTCGCCGCCGTCTCCATCCCAACCTTTATCCTTGCGGCCATGTACTTCCGTAGATCTCTTCGCCCACTAAAGGCAGCCTTCCCTTACCTGCTTACCGGGGCACTCCTGGCCCTCCCGGCGATCCTTCTCTATTACGGAGACGTGGCTTTCGGTGGGGACCGCATGACTTTCCCCGGGCCGAAGGTGTTTATCTGGCCCAAGATTCACGCCGGGCTCCTCGTGACCTTTTACGGCTTCACCATCGCTTACGGGGTGATCCGCTACCACCCCAGCCCCACGATAAAGGCCCTCGCCTGTGTCCTGGCAATACATAGCTTCCTACCGCTCTTTGCGTCCTATGACGAGGCAATCATAAATATCTTCTTTCGGTCTCAGCACCTAGCCAGCGGCTTAATGATTCTCCTGGGAGTCTGGTATGTCACTCACAGCCTTTCAAAGCTGAACACCGCCAGCTTAACCCGGTTAGGCACAGCGGCCGCTGCCATGTTGCTGATCTTCTCCATTTGGACGTTTTACAGGCAGACCGACTACTCGGATATGGTCACGCCCGACATGGATAGAGCTCGGGGCCATATCCCAAGCGAGTACGCCGGGGCAATCATGGTAAACGGGTTCCTGACCGGCCTCTGGGTGGCTGCCCTCGAGGAGCGCCCTACCGTCTGGACCTTCACCGCCGACCCGCCGCCCATGTGGCAGGTTCAATATGCCCGGACTCGGTGCGTACTAGGTTGGCGGACAGATTGCGACCCTAAGAGCGAGGCGGCGATCCTGGAAACCGAGTACATCCTCATCGATACCCGGTTCCCTTATATCACCAAACAGGAACCGAACCTCTGGGGAGCTCCCGATGACACATGGGGAACCCTTGAGACGGCAGACTGGCTGATCCTTGAGGCACACTATGGCACCGTCAAACTCTGGAGGGTTACGTGATCTCCTATAGGCCAACCAGGATCTCAGTGCTCTATTTGGCTGGGTTGCTTCTGCGAGATCATGCAAAGACCTACGGCCCTTCGGCTCTGATCGGTGTCAGTATCATCCTCTTTTTTGTAGGCCTGGATACCGTCCGAACATTGCCGATAGTGGCATCCCTGTTTGCAGGGGGGTTAGCCCTCTTCGGTGCCTGGGTTGCTGCGGAAAGGGCGTGGGTTTGGACCTGGCCGTTGATGTTGCTAACGCTGATCGCAATTCTGTTTACCGTAGGAGCTGCGGGCTCGCATATATGGGGCTATGGTGAAGGGCCTGTATCCTGGGGCGTTGCTCTTTTTGCATGGATGCTGGTAGGGACATACAGGCTTCGCCTAAAAGAGACGATGTTCGCTTGGGTTGCCGATGGTGTGTTGATACACGCCGCAATGATGATGTGGCAGGCAAGCACCCATTTCAAAGAGATGGACTTCCGCAGTGTGGGTTTCGCCCAGGATCCGAATACAGCCGGTGGGCTCGTTGGCTTGGCTATCATCTACCTAGTGCTTAAAGGGCAATGGCTGAGAGCCCTTTTCCTGGCGCCTGCCCTGTATCTCTCGGGATCACGGCTAGTGTTGATTGTCACCATAGCGACGCTCACATTATTGATGGGGAAGCGGGTCATTCGCCCGAAACAGGCCATTATCATCCTCTCAGTAGTCGCTCTGACCGCCCTCATCTACTGGCCAACGGGGTTAGGCTCTAGGGTAATTGAAGAGTTGGACCCAGGCGGTCAAGTCAACGAAAGATTCTTGACAACGCCAGAGAGCGCGACCACATTCGGGGCCTTTGATCCGTTGGTCCCAAAGGGCTTTAGCAACCAGGACGGCAACCACTCGGCACCATTGAAGCTGTACCAACAGGGCGGACTGGTAGCAGCAGTGGCCGGGGTGGTCTTGATAGGTGTAGGACTATGGCGGCGGAGATGGACCCGCTCATGGTGGTTGCTGCTCTTCATGGCGGGAGTGGGGACCATGGACTACTACATTGTCATGCCACCATTCTCATTGCTATTAGTCGGGGCGCTACAGATGCAGCTCCATCCCGATACACATCGACCGCAGCCGAGACCTCAATGGACGCATAAAAGGAACCGAATGGGAGGTTCTCGCATCCCGAATTGAGGGCTATCACAGCAACGGAGCTATCGGTCTGATCGTGGCTCCAGTTCATGAAAATGGAAAGGTGAAACAAGCGGTGGTTATCGCAGCCAAACATGACCCGATCACAGTGGCAGAGGCCGCAGCTCTAACAGGGCGGTCATACCGGACTGTTCAACGTTGGGTAGACGCTGGGAGGCTGGCGGTAATTGGACGAATCACCAAAACTCCAGGGCCGGGTGGCAAGATACTGCTAGATCGGGAAGAGGTGGAAGAACTGGCCAAGGACCCACCGAAACACGGACCAAGCCCAGACCAAAGTCATGCAATAATGTAATAAACCCCTTGACATCTACGACACTACCTGTTAGGTTTACCCCCGTCAGCTTAGAACGACGGGGGTTTTTCTTTGACTACGATTCCTGGGAGCAACGCGCAGCTCCAATTCTGCGTGCTATCCGGTCCCCGTCCGGCTGACTTTGCTCCTGGGGAATCTCCGTACGCTACCCCCCGTTCTGCTCCAGGGCGGGGGGTAGTCTTTTATTCGGGGTGACAACCGATGGCGAAGAGATACACGACGGCGCAGCGGCGGCGCATCCAACAATTCCTGATCACCAGGGACGGGCCGGACTGCAAAGGCTGCGGCGTTAGCCCAAATGGGACTTCCCACCACATTGACCACATTGATAACGACAAGAGCAACGACGTTGAATCCAACTGGCAATTCCTATGTGCGCCATGCAATACGGGAAAGCAAAACGGATACCAGGCATACCTGGCCAACCTAGTGAAACCGATGCAGCGGCGGGTGACTAATAAAGATAAAGACCATGACCGATCACTCGCTACTCCACCACTCCACCTAAACGAAGAGAATCTACCCTCGGTTGTCCACATGAGCAGAGCCAATCGCAAAGCATTCCTACGGTGGATAACAGATAGGTTGGATCGGGAAGGCTCAGTGATCTATACCGATGTGCTCTACGCAGGAGCAAAGGTAATTGATTGCGACCCTGAGAGCATCAGGAAGTACCTAAAGATCGAGAGCAGCACGGCAGGAACGATTGAAGTGTACCGAGAGGAGATGGGGACACAGAGGGTCAGGATTCGCCGACAGCGGGGGGGCTGCCGGTGATGCTCGGAAGGGTGTGCTTCATTTGCCGCAAGCAGTCGCCTTTGGAAGACCTGGAGGAAATCGAGAACCGGGTAACCGGTCGAAAGATCGGGTACATCTGCAAGGGGTGTGCTCGCAAACTTGAAGGGGGTAAGCAATGACTACAAGAGTGGTGACCCTACCGGGCATCAATGAGAGGTACGACCAAATCCCTACCCTGCTCTTGGTTGAGGATGATGACAAAAGCCAACGGGTAAGGGTGTCAGAAGTTTCCAAACTAGAGGTCTCATTCTTCGAAGTCCCTAGCCGTTTTATCGACCAAAAAGGCTTTGCGGCTTTGCGGCAGACCAAAGTTCTCGTGGAGGCAACCGTTAGGAGGTACGGCGTGAGAAGTGAAACGGGCGAGCCAGGAGCTATCAAAGGGTTTGTCTGGGTTCATCATGTTGCAAAGGCACTCCCCACTCGAAGTAAAGAAAAGGACAGTCTCAAAACGGTGATCCGGGACGCCTTGGCAAATCTGCTTGGACTACCAGCGAACAGGGTGAGGATTCCAACGGAAGCGTTCAATTGAAATGGTCATACAACGATTTGACTGTCCCGCCTGCCCTTACGAGACGCCCGATGCGGCAGCATTGGCGGAGCACCGCATCATCTCGCACGATTGGCGGCCGGAAGAGGGCCAGCAAGCAGCAGCTCCGGGGGGGAAGACCAAATGAGTAGAGAGATGTTCGCCAACAAACGATTCCGTAGGCTCTACACCCTCTGTTTTCTGGTAGGAGCCATCATAGGCGTAGTAGCCGGGGTTATATGGAGCGCACCAGCCGTCGGGCTTGTGGTCGGGCTTGTGGTGACAGGCCTAGCATTGTTGCTCCTGGGTGCCATTGATCCAACTGCCCAGTGGCCCCAGAGTGGGAAATCGGAGAGGTAATGCAAGCACCACTACTACGGGGTTTCGATAAGGGCGCTACGTTCTCAGAGGACCGGCGATACCGTTACTCGCTCTGGCGTATATGGGATGGACCGGCCTGTGACGCCCTGGCGTTTATTGGCCTCAACCCAAGTACCGCCGATGAGAGCATTGACGACCCAACGATCAGGCGGTGCATGGCCTTCGCCCGGCGGATGGGGTGCGGGGGCATCTTCATGTTGAACCTCTTTGCCTACCGGAGTACAGACCCAAAGGCGCTGACTCAGGTAGACGACCCGGTAGGGCCAGACAACGATTTTGCGATACGCAGGTACTCAGGGATGCACTACGTCTGGACTGTTGCCGCATGGGGCGCTGGCGGCGCTTTGCAGGGGCGCGACAAGGCCGTTCTCGGGATGGTTGATGAAGTCTATTGCCTGGGGCTCACAAAGGGAGGGCAACCCCGGCACCCGCTCTACGTCAAAGGCGATACCAGGCTGGTTCGGTATGGCGCTTCTCATTCAAAGCCCTCTGGGCAATCTGAGCAAGCATCCACATAGGCGAGGGGTACCTTGCCCGTCAACAAAGTGGGAAATCATTGCACACGAAAGGGGTAATGGGAAATGAGCCAACAACAAAATCTTGACCACCAAAGCGTAGACCAGTTCGCGGAATTGATGAAAGCCAAACTCGACTTGCGCTCTTCCAAGCCAGGGAATGAGCCCGGTGGTTGGAGGGGTCTAGTAGACCCGCCACGCATCCATGTACCTGCTGCCATGTGGGTACTTTATGAGCGGTGCCAGGAAGAGCTTGCGGAGCTGCGAGACGCAATCATGGACAGCGTAGGTCCGGCGCACGACTACCCAGACGCAATCATATCCGAGTGTTGCGATGTGGCGAACTTCGCCATGATGGTCGCTGATCTCGCTAGGACACTGCCGGAACGACTCCCAGAAACTTCTCACAGGAGCGGCAGGTGAGCACTAGAACAGGTGCGCCGTTCGCATACGCCGTTCTCGTGCGGAATGTGCTGGCCGTAGTTTCACAGAAAGGGCATTTGAACATGGTCCTTCAAACCTCCGATATTAGTTATGTATAGCGTGACACACCACACACCAATACCAAAGAGCGGATGCCGCCAATTTCCGGCGGTTTTGGCGACTTCCCAAAGTAAGTAGAAGGGGAAACGATTGAGAGAGTTGGTTTTGAGCCTCTTCCCTGGCATAGACCTCTTAGGGCGAGCCTTTGAGGAAGAGGGATATTGCGTGGTCCGGGGCCCGGACCCATTGTGGGGTGGCGACATTCACGACTTCCACCCTCCGGCCGGAGTGTTTGCCGGGGTCATTGGTGGCCCACCTTGCAAGGGCGAGAGCAAACTGGCGGCCCTGAATGGAACTCCTGGAGCAACGCTAGCGCCAGAGTTCATCAGGGTATGCGAAGAGGCTGGCCCCGCATGGTGGGTGATGGAAGCCGTCATTAAGCACGATATAGGGACGGCCTTTGCTCTGAGCCCGCGTTGGTTGGGAGAGAAGCAACGGCGGCGGCGGTTCTTTCATAGCAACTTTGACCTTCTACCGCATATCGACTTCGCAGTATTCGAGAACCCGGTCCTGAAATTACCCGTATTAGCGAACCACGGCGCGGCTATCGGCTCAGTGTACCGAAGCATGGCTAAGTACACCTGGGCAGAGGCATGCGACCTGCAAGGGCTTCCAGTTGGCTATGACCTGCCAGGATTCACACGGGTGGCGGCGCGGGAGGCGGTGGGGAACGGCGTACCGATGGGAATGGGCCGAGCGATTGCCAAAGCTGTCAAAGCGGCGACTTCCCAAAGTAGTAAGAGTGAGCAACAGGAGGGGTGAGTGATGTTCGTTTGGTGCTTGTGCGGACATAAGATTGACGACCACGAGGCTCCGGGGCAGAAGCAGCCCTGCAAGGCGTGTGACTGCCCTTATCTCACGTTCCGCGCCAAGAGAGACTTATACGAGGATGCCAAGACTTCCCAAAAGAGTGAGAATGGGAAATGACCTTTACCCAACAGCTACGGCCCTCCTGCCTTATAAGTAGGGGAGTATGCCGGTGGCGAAAGAGAGACGCTGGGATTAGGAGTCCAGGTGATGCGCTGGCCCCTACACAGGGAGATCAAGGCGCAAAATGCGGTGAAGCCCTCACGCGGATGCTGGCTCCTCAAAGGATATGGGCTACCTGTTTCCTGGGGAGAGTTGCCCCAGGTCGGCAGACTTCCCAAAGCATAAGGAAGGGGAAATGAAATGAGGAATACTGTCACTCCGACAAAATATGCGCTGGCGCAGTTAATGACGATGGCCAGCGGGGCTGTCTTTGGAGCGGGAATAGCCGCGTTCGCGATCAAAGGGAGTTGGATGGCTTTGGCTATTCTGTTAATTGCCTTATCCGCTTTGATGGCGGCAGCCTTTCGATCAGAGAGAAGATGGTTCAACACCTACGTACTCAGACTTCCCAAAGAGTGATGAACGGGAAATGAAATCTGATGGACATCATTGAACAACGGATACGGGAGATTGTTCGGGAAGAGCTGGCCGCTGGGACTAAAGGATTCATCGACGCTACCCCACCGCCCCATGAAGGGAATGACCGTACCAAGCGTCTAAGCGAGCTTGAAATATACGTGACGAACGCGGCTTATATCGTTGGGGGATCACCACACAGCGTCTCCAGAATCATCCATGCGATACAACGTTTCAATGACGGGTCGTTGGGCGAGTTGGCTGTGCTGAAAGACGACGGCTTGATAAAGATTCCGGGCATAGGCGTTGTTGCGCTGCGGATTACACGCAAGGCGATTGAACTCTACAGGAGAGGTCACGCATGACCGTCGCACTCTACGCCCGCGTCTCCACCGATGATAAGGATCAGGATCCCGAAACCCAACTGCTCGCCCTGCGGGAATATTGCGAGGCCCAGGGGATCCCTGAATGGGAGGAGTACGTTGACCAAGCCTCGGCCAAGGATTACGTCCGTCGGCTCCGGTGGGCGGAGCTCCACACCGCTATCCGCCAGCGTAAGGTTAAGTTGGTGCTCGTGTGGAAGTTAGACCGAGCGTGGCGGTCCGTTCGGGAATGTCTTAACGACCTCGAGGAGTGGGAAGAGCGGGGCTGCTCTTTCCGTAGCATCACGCAAGAGGTCCTGGACACGTCAGTTTCCATGGGGAAGTTCGTGCTCCAGGTGATGGCAGCCACCGCAGAATTGGAATCGGCCATGATCTCCGAGAGGGTTCGGGCCGGCATGGGACGGGCCGTCAAACAAGGCCGTTCGGTGGGTCGACCTTCCCTGAGAGACGACCCCACCCTCCAGGAGAGATTTGCCGATATTTTGCCGACGGTTCTAGACGGCACTATGAACCGCCTTGTTGCGGCGGAGACATTAGGAATTAGCCCACGATCCCTCGGTCGCATGATAAGAGAAGAGGCAGACGAATGACCACAGTAGTATCAGCCGAGTGCCCCCACTTTTGGAAGATCGCCCCACCCCGGTCAATGACGAGCTCAGGCCGGTGCAAGTTCTGTGGCGAACGCCGACAGTTCTCGAACATGCTGCCGGAAGGAAAGAGGAAGTACCACCCATGGCGTCCGTTGGGCGACCCGGTTTCAGCGTCGGCAAAAGGGTAGGTCGAAAATGCGGTTGTTTTCAGCTACAGAATCCGGGGGGATCCCCGGTCGGCAAAAGGAAATCCTTTTGCCGACCTACGCTGCCAGGGGTAGAGCTTGCGGAGTAGGTTCGTCTTGCAGGAAAAAGAAGATACGGCGCGTGGCGCTAACAGGCAAATCCTCTCCGATGAAATCGTCCCATTTGTGGTTTTGAGAGCCGATCCTAGTTTTACTGGCAAGCCCCACAAACTTGTTCGTTGGGATTGACCCGTCACTGACGTTCAGGATAGTTCCATCTGAGTCAAAGGTATGGGAACTCCCATCAGACTCCATGTTCATTGTGACCGTGACGGGAGACGTTGCGTAAGAATGACCTTGTTCCGCTAGCTTTGAGCGTGCCCCCGCCACTACTTTGTAGATATAATCATCCCCGCCCGCCCCTGCTGAAAACGCATGATGCCCGGTTCCCCGGTAAAAAGTTTCAGCCGCCGCCGCAAAGCGCGTCGCCAGTCCGCCATGTTCAGCGTTGTTGTGTTCAAACTGAACATCAGCTTGGGAGAAATGGTCGTCAGTAGACAGCGTGGTCTCAGCCCGCAATGCGCCGTTG